>Ga0209755_10007892_pt1 | contig 11480 bp, 9 predicted proteins | sample TergutCo191P1_FD_187301 | JGI IMG/M metagenome (GOLD analysis project Ga0209755, IMG submission 187301) | Cornitermes sp. P1 segment gut microbial communities from Petit-Saut dam, French Guiana - Co191P1 (SPAdes) (version 2) | ecosystem: Host-associated > Arthropoda: Insects > Digestive system >...
TCCCAATATACAATCAAGTTAGCTGCTTCCAGCACCAGTTCTGGCTTGTGTCTATAGTACAGTAGAGTATTTCCATCATGTAGTTTATACTTAATGGCAAACTGCTGGTGAATTATTTTTGCTAGTTGGTTGCATCTCCTGATATATGCGGATTCAGATAGTGATGAGCACCCAGCTATTATATGTTCAATTGTTATACCCACTTTATCACTATCATCATCATCATCACCACCACCACCACCTGTATGCAGGGTATTCATATTTGTATACCTGAAACAAATGATATTTCTGCTGGGGTATATAGTGTTGCAGCTATTCTGTATTTACAATTTGTGTTTCATGTAATATTATTTCACATGTGAAATGTGTGGTACTTTTACATTAGTACTTTCCAAATATGTGTGTGTTGCCCAATATGGGTGTTTTTTTGTAGGTCTTACATGAAACTAAATGCCAACAAGACCCAAGTCATTTCCTGTTGTAGCAAAACAAACTGACATACTTTTGATTACAGACTGTGTTAATATTCTATCACATGCATGGACTGCATCAGGGATGTGGGAGTGCTTAGAGACACGTAGCTTCATTTTCACCACCAAGTAGATAACATTTTCTTCCAGGCTAATAGACTCTTGAGGTTAATTTGGACTAGGACTTTCTCCTTTTCATCACTACACAGCCTTCTGACTTTATGCTGCACTTTAGTCAGGCCAAAGTTGGAATCTGCGTTTGTTGCGTGGAATTCCATCACTTCGATGGACATTTATAAGCTAGAGTGCACTCAGCAGAAGTTTTCCTGCAACTGCTGGGAGAGGTTCATTGCTTCATAAGGTTTTTATTTAAAGTTAGGACCATTTGTCTTAATTAGTGGTTTGGTTTATCATCAGCGTAGGGTCATTTAGTTCTCAGAGTACAACCAACAAGATGTGAGGTTTCTCAATTTATGTATTTCTTTAAGACGCTCTACATGTTTCAGACAGTTTTTTCGTCCATCATCAGGAGCTCAAAATTGCACATACAGACCATTACTGCTACCTGCTGCTAGCCTGGCCAGGCTAGCAGCAGGTAGCAATAATGGTCTGACAAATACCTGACGCTGTATGTGCAGTTTTGAGCTCCTGATGATGGACGGAAAAACCGTCTGAAACATGTACAGTGTCTTACAGAAATAAATAAATTAAGAAACGTCACATCTCGTTGGTTGTATTCTGAGAATATATTAGCGATGCAAGGACCTATGAATGTTAAGCTCATATAGTTATTAATTACAGGTGAACGCTGGCCAGTACCATTTTGTGTGAACGTGGATAATCTACAGGTTGTCCCAGACGAATACTGTGCAGGCCTCGAACCGCTGCCCAAATATATTGAATCCTGCAATACTCACTGCATATTGAAGTAATTCTGTGATACTTTGTTTTGTGGTTACCATGTGGCTTTGAATTTTACAAACTAATTGGTATTACTGATAGCCTTTCTACACCTTATAACCATAAACCAGTCATATGCATATTGGTGCTTAATTTGCATCACTGGTCATGACATGACTAAGTGTTAAAACACATCTGACTGTTGAATGGTTATAAGGCGTGGCAAGACTGGTTGTAACTCCCGTAAACTTGTATGATTTTGTTGTACTTAATAACTAACATCATGAAATATTGAGAAGTAATGCCTTTTTTCTGGTTTTGAAGTAGATGCAATATAATCCTACACTAATTTGCAATATAAGCTACTGTACGCTTTTGGAATAGCTCTTCAGCACACTTGTTCTTGTTCTACCAGAAAGTGGTCTGCTCATGCTGTGAGACAAATATGAACTGCTTCACTGCTGATACTTCCATTCACTTTTTCATATGCACGAGTTTTGACTCATTAAGGAAGAAATGTGTAGGGCCATGTGTCGTATAGAGGGGAGAAGGGAAATCCATACAGGGTTTTGGTGGGGAAACGTGAAGGAAAGAACCACTTGGAAGACCCCTAGGTGTGGGTGGGAGGATAATATTATTGATTGCCCAAAGCCTGGCCTGTGCTTTAGAGCATGGTAATTCAGTCTGTGGCCTTGCTTTGTAGGAATATGGTGGTTAGAGAGAAGTGAACATGTGCTATGTCATATCCAGTCAGTTGAGTTTCACTGGTGATCATGTTTTGTTATCTTCTTTTTAGAATGTGAGGTTGACAGTGATGCACGTATGGATTTCATTTTCCTTGAAGTTTTGATGAAGATCTGTGTGTCTGAAATATTTTCTGTATCAGATTCTGTAGTTCTGTTTGTGAATGCTGCTGTGTCAAATATTTTCTGTATCAGATGCTGTGGTTCTGTTTGTGAATGCTGCTGTGTCAAATATTTTCTGTATCAGATGCTGTGGTTCTGTTTGTGAATGCTGCTGTGTCACCTTCCTTGTGTGTATCAAATGACCATGCTTTCCCAGAGTTATCATTCATTATACAACAGTTGTACTCCATGCTATAGTATTTTAGCATATATCGGACTCCATTCTGGGTTTTCTTACTTTTGGCTCTGTGTTTGTCATTTCTGGTAGTCATCCAAAATTCCACAACCAAATTTGACAAAAGTATCCAACTTCTGTACCTAAATGAGCCAACACTGACACATAACCAAACGACTGACTGACTAACAAACTAACTGACAAACTATCTAACTAACTAACTAACTAACTAGTTTGCTCATCTGCCCACTCACTCACTCCATGCAGCAGGCTCCTTCTTGGGAAGCTAATAGTTCCTGAGGCAGGCAAGAACTGCCTCAAATTCTGTTGAACCTAAAGGCTCATTACCATGTCCACAACAGCCAACTGCTTGTCCCTGTCCTGAGCGAGGTGAATCCAGTGTGCACCCTTTGGTCTTATTTCTTTAAGATCTGATTTAATATTGGCCTCCTATCTGTGCCAAAGTCTTCAGGTTTGCACACCGAAATGCTGTATCAATTTCTTATTTCTTGCATACATGCCACGTGTCCAACATTTTCATTTTCCATACGCCCTAAACATATTTGTACGAACTGCATCACATCTGGTTTGCACTGTATTTTAAAATGAAGGAATCTGTATGGTTGTATACTTTTATTATAGGCCTACAGTTACTTATAAAAGAGTGTACTGTGTAACTGCAGTGTGCTGTGTTTATGTGTAGATGGAGGACGTGGCCAATCACAGAATGTTCAACGCACTGTGGCCGTGGAAAGCAAACTATGGGTTTTCAGTGTGTGCAGCAGTTCCACGACTTAAACATAGGTGACAAGACCGTTCATAATAGCTCCTGCGCTCATGTGCACAAACCAGCCGAGGTTGTAGAATGTGAAGGGCCGTGCAACTCTACTCACTGGGAGTTTGGAATCTGGTCACAGGTATGGGCATTGTTATTTATTTGTTTGTAACATATTCCACTATTTTTGGTAACATACAAAACGTAATTTTTTCTGATATTTACCATTTTTTTTTTCAAGTGGTACTTCCATATTTGGTAGATTTTTCTCTCAGTTCAATATACAAAAACTTCATTTTTCTCCATCATTAATACAGCATTCTACATACTGTAAGGTTATGGTTGTTACAAGCAAGGGAATTCCTGTTTAAACCCCCTGTCATGCATTCACATTCACTCAGACTGGTTAACTTAAATGCACCTCATACATTCTAGTATTACGGTGTAGTGACTGGTCAACCAAGGAATCATGGTTCGGTTTCTAGCAGAAGAAGATCTATCACTCATCCTGAGCGTCCAGGCTGGCTGTGGAATCCACCCAGCCTACTCGTCAATGGGTTTCAGGGTCTCTGTCCTCAGGGGAAAAATGACTCGGGAGGTGAAGCTAATCAATGACTTCCATCTAGTGTCAAGGTTAAGAATGAATGGGGTTCCCAGTATGTCTTCATGTTGTATGTGGGAACAGCTGCACAATGCAGTGTGTCAAGCATGGTGCATTACATGTAATTTTACTACATTCTGCTGTGTTATGAATGGTTAAGAGTTAGAAAAAAACATTCCTCCCAGATCTTAGTGCTGGTGAAGAACCATGCATTATCTTTGTAACAAAAAATTTCCTGGTAGCAAGTGGATCACTGCCCTGGGACTGTGCATGTAAAATGCAATGTCATTCAGTTTAGTAGTGCGTAGTTCAGGTACAGATGCCATGTGGAAAAAACTAGAAGGCACACATGTAATATCTGAGAGAGCATCTGAAGAAAACAGTGAAACAACAGCGTATATGTTATGCTCAAAGATCGAAAACGCACATAGAGCAGAAAAACCGACCACTACACGTTGTGGCATTACAGAAACAGCCACAACGCGAAATTGCATTTTGTGGCTGTTTTTAAACAACTACAATGCGTTGTGGCATGAGAGAAACAGCCACAATGCGAAATGTATTTTAAATTAACTGTTTATAAGTTTGGTAATTTATGGATAAAAAATACATGTAGCGTAAGCCGAATGAAGAACAATGGCAAAGCTCATTTATTTTTGCAGGAGCTGTTAGAATGGCACTCAGAATTAGACTTCATATTTTTCGAACAACATATGCACTTTTCATCGATGCTGTACCTCTTACAATGACAGCTTACAAATCCCTGCTTACTCCCAGACGTTATCATTGAGGCTGACCGAAGAGACAGTGAACTGGAGGGCACATCATGTGCCTTGATGAAGTTGTTGTCAGCAGTTGTGAATTCATTGCGAGCATACAGCGACTCAAGTAGGGCTTCCTTCGTGCCCAACAGATAAAGCCCAGAAAATCTGACATCAACGACGAATGCTAGGACATTTCTGGGGGCTAGACCTCCTCGATCAAGGTCAGGCACCCTGACCACTACGTTTGTCCCTATATCAACTGCTGGAAGTCTCGAGTTGGAGAGAGAAACCATTTTTTGAGCTTGTTGTTCCTGACCAGATTTTGCACCTTCTCGCTCAATGTTGATTCAATTCTTCCTTACACAAAGGTTGCAAGTGACTGTCAGTCCGAAACCCTCACTGTCTTCTCTGTAACTTCCACAAATGGCATGAACAAACGGTCACACACTGAACACTTGGGAGCGCCTGATGACTGCTTCTCACAAACCACACAGTAAACTTTTTTGTTATCTTTCTTCTCTACTGTTTCTTCTGAAGTGTCATTGGTTTGATTTTCATCTTTGTCTTTTCTGTGCTGTTGTTTGGCCTCTTCCTTGTCTTCCTTGTCTCGACCATTTTTCATTCCTGCATTAAAGAGCTGTTCCAGTTCTTCTTCGGTTTCGATTGAAGAGTACATGTCTTCAGTGAGCGGAGAATCCCCAAGTCCGATCATCTGCGCTGTTCCAAACATAGCCTCATAAGGGCTTGTCTTGATGCCTGAATTCAGAGCTCGGTTTTTCTTGCTTTGGATAAACCAAAGTCCTTCAGACCAGGTTTTCGTGTTGTTGTTGGACATCCAAGCAACCAGCATGTCATGAACATCTTGGTTGGTTCTTTCAACTGATCCTTGACTTTGAGAAGGTCTTGGCTTTCCATGCACGAGCTTCATTCCTGGCCACATATCAGCCAAGTTTTGTATTATTTTGTTCGCAGATTCACATCTATTGTCGCTCAGCAGTATGAATGGGACCCCGAACATACAAAATATGTCTATTAGCTGATAGGCCACTTCCTCAGCGGTTTTGCTCTTCAGGGGACAAAGAATTGTGAACTTGGTCAAATGGTCTTGATAGTTCATAATGAATCGGTAATATCTGTCTGGTTCAGACTGCATATCAATCAAGTCTACCTGGCACCAAGAATTCATGTAATGTGAAAGGATTTGACGTACAACTAATCCCTGTTTCAGTGTCTTTTCCTTCAATTGACACTGCTCACAAAGTGCCAAATAAAGAGCTATCACTTGTCGAGTAACGTTGCATTATTTCTTATTCGGTACAGCTTCCATGACCGAAAGGAAGAAAAAAAAATTTAGGAAGAAGAAGATAAAGAGAATGTTTTGCAAATCACAAACAAAACAGTGTCTTTTTCCTCTTGTCCTTTTGTGTCCTATGTTGACATGTGTGAGTTTCCAAGATATCAGACAGCTCCTACGTCTTGCAGTAATAACGGATGTTTGTATCATCATTTTTGCCCGAACCACTTTCAGTAAGTTTCTGCGTATCACCGATCTTCATGACATCATATCTTTTAAGACGCCGGTAATGTTTCGAAGTCAGTGGCTGGTAATACTTTTGCAATATCTGAGCTTCCTTAACTTCCTGTAAAATGTTATTGTAGTGCTCGTTATCAAGAAACAAGCTCGTATGACTGCTTGCGTCATTCAGCTCTCTCACTTTGTCACTAAAAATCTTCATCACACTGTCAATAGACATGGCTGTAAAAAACACCAACTTGCAGCTCGATCACTCGCTAACTGACAAGACTGATACTAACTGACCCTTTGGCAGGTTGAAACTTGTCTCACATCACGTCGTGGCTGTAAAAGGTAACAACCACGGCACCTTGTGGCATTTTTATGAAGTCCAAACTCCTTGTGGTCATTTCCTTTAACAGCCACGACATGACTTTCGCATCGTGGCATATATTCACATGCCACAACACATTGCGGTTGTTTAAAGACAGCCACAACACAAAATTTCGCATTGTGACTGTTTCTGTAATGCCACAACACGTTGTGGTCATTTTTTCTGCTCAGCGAGCATTTTTGGTCTTTGGGCTTAACATATATATTGATTTAATCCACAGCCTTGCATGGCACAATTACATGTCGTTTAGGTTATTATTTTGGTCCATTAGCCAGACTATCATCAGACCTGTATATTGCCAAGAGCCTTGCAAAAAACCATACAGAACATTAGTATGTTTACATGGGATAGAGATCTTGTTCCCATTGCAAATATGACCTGACTAGTGGGCGGAAACTAGTAACTTAAAGGATATGTAGTTGTGTTGTGTGAGACTGTGTATTAAATAAATAAATTAATAAACATATATATATATTCACTGACTGTGCAGTGGGGCTATCACCTAAAGAAACCAGAGTGGTTTAATAATTACAGGCGTGTATGTGGACTAACACACAACACATGCATGTGAGGTACAACAGTTTTATAAAAGGAACATGTGCTTTTAAGAAGACTGACGTTGTATTTGCAGTGCTCCAAAACATGTGGCGGAGGAAAGCAGACACGAACAGCTCAGTGTGTCAGTGAACAGGGATGGTCAAAGGATGAGTCAGACTGTAAGCAGAGTGATCCACCCATAGTGGAGAGACCATGTGGCACTCAAGATTGCCCACAGTGGGTACTTGGAGATATGTCACCAGTAAGTGTTGAATTGTATTTGACGTTTCAGTTTGCTTCTGTCTGAAAACTACAATATTGTAAGTTTGTTGTCTTGAAGTCTTTGTAAGTGCTAAGTAGACCTACCATGGGTCTTTTATGTTTCTTTCTTTCTTTCTTGTTCACCATCACTTACTGGCTCTCGTAGTGCTCCGTTACATGTGGTGTTGGGGAGCGCAAGAACTCGCTCTGGTGTCAAATGGGCAACCGTATAGTGGCACCGGCATTCTGTGACTCACAGCCCATCCCTACCTACACGGAAATATGTACAAGGGAGCCCTGTGCCTCATGGCATTATGGCCCTTGGCAGCAGGTGAGACTTGAAGCTGTCTTGTGTTAGCTCAGTAATTCCTATGCCAGTTCTCACAGTGGTATTGCTGGAGATTCAGGTCTTCTGGAATATGATGCTGTGTTGTTGGGTGATGAGTTCCTGATGTATTGAGGAATTGTAGTGCCTTTGTCTTCATGGGCTGCTAGACCCTGAAGATGAAGACAGTATAGTCCCTTAAAACATATGAAACTACTTGCCTGATGATATGGTGTCACTTCCCAGTAAACCATAGCTACCTGTACCAGATCTTTCTCCACATACAAGTGACCATTTTGAATGTCTTCCTCTTGTCTGTATACATCTTATCTATTGTAGGTGTAATTTGAGTGCATTATTCAACTTTACACTGTGTTTGGCTTCAGAGTCTGTTCAGTTTCCAAGAAGCAATGTATGATGATTTCACTTGAAGTGTGTTCTGTCACAAGTTAAATTATTGACCAAATAGGCATGTATGTAGAAGTATACTGTGTAACAGATTGAAGTGAAACTCATCACAAACTTTAGTACTGTGCTGTAGTGCCATGTTATCTGTAAATTTAATAGTCAAACTTGAAGGAAAAAAGAATGGTAATTAAGATACATATGCCTGGTCTACACAGTTTAGTTTAGTTTAGTTTAGTTTAGTTTATTGTTCAACCAGTTCGGTCAGACATATGACACAGGCTGAGTCAGTTTGAATGAATCACAGTTTATACCAAATTAAATATAACGTTGTTAAAGTTACATAAACACACGTACACCAACGGTATATGAACTTGTATAGTAGCATTTTCAAACATATGTCTTGAAGCTTTCATGGAGACAGAATTCGGTAAAGTGTTCTTGGGCAGACAGCTGCATCAAAATGTAAATACCTTCTTACGGTACAATACTGACTCTGTCCCCATTTCCAGCGTTTTGTTAAAAAACATTTGATTGCACGAATTAATTTACCGTACTTGCATATGCTCTTCAATATGCAGTGTTATTTTGCTGTGTATAATGAAACTACTACTTGTACACTGTCTTCCTCAATATATGTTTTTTCATAATTGTTATGAGCTTGAGAATGACCTGTCCTGGGTTGAAACATGTTGCTGATTTAGGCACACAAACTCTGTTGCCTCAGTGTAGTTGTCTTTTGACTGATACAAGTTTTGTATATTATAATAAAATTAGAAGGTTTGCATCGTATCTGTCACAATTCTTGCACTGTTTTCACATTTTATTTTATTCCTCTTCTGTCTTATTGTTTCTCTCTGTTGCCAAGAGTTTCTGGAATGACTTTGTTTCTAGCATGAGGTGTGTATTTGTTACATGGTAATGCTAGGGCCCTCCATACAATTTATCCTCAAGGGGCTTGCTTCAGTGTTGTGCTTCCATAAGTACTTTTGACCATGTAAAAATGGATGTTAACCTATTCACCTCTTTGAATTTGAGGGAACTTTTATTTTTATTTAATAATATGTAATGAAGGGAGGTCTGTATAATAATAGACGAAAGTTCCAATTCTTTCCAGCATGTTTCCTAGATCCCCAGAGGAAGTGCAAGAACCTGTATATGACTCTTTGAGGATGGTTGCCATATTTCTGTGTTCTACTAATAAGTGGTGTTTGTGGCTAGATGCCTTACTAGTTTGAATTGTGTTGCCACCAGTCTGGTTGAGTGTTAAAATTTTTTTTTACGAATGTTCCAAGAATGAACCCTGCATCATACTTTATCCACATGTAAATCTCTGATTATGGTACCAGTATGTTGTGATTTTCTTAGTTGCAAGCCAGATGCTGTGTCAATGTTTTCATGTTCTGCATCCTAAATAAAATTATTGTGCTATTGTGGTACAACATTACATATTTATATAAATTTTGCACTTAGCTATATTATCTGGTAATTTTTTTGGTAATTTATGGCCTTGCCTGGAAAAAACCTTAGTGTATTTTTTTTCACTATCCCTCAGAGGGTTAAGGAGAGGTCATTGGCCTTTCTTTTGCAATGTTTCTAACCATCTTCATTATTTCATGTTTGTATAGTGCGTTTTCAGGGTCTTACCCAGCATATTAGGCTATAGTAGTATCCAAGAATCTAGGGAAATATTCTGCACTGTTATTTCAGCTAAGATGGTGCATGTTTGCATGTGTAAGTGTGTGTGTGTGTGTGTGTGTGTGCGCGCACGCGCGCGCGCACACATGCACATGCATACAGTCACTCATAATTAAGAAGATCACATTTAAAATGGTTCCCATTTACAAATTTGTCCCAGTATTTCGCCTGCAGGACAGTGTGTTCCTGCAAAGTTGTTTCCCTGTGTAAAGTTGTAACATTGTTTGGTCCTTCGGAAAACTTCTTAAGAGAGAACCGTGATAGGTATATTACATATGTGTGTGAATGTTTGTGCATGTGTGTCTTTTGAGTTATCGACCTCAAGTTGCCATACTCTCCAGTGCGGATTGCGTCACAACCAGAAATGAAAACTAATATCTTCATTCCTGTTGTTATAAATTTTCTCTTGTACAATTTTTTTTTGTGTTTGCAGTGTTCTGTTACTTGTGGCACTGGCGTGTCTGTGAGGACTGTCACGTGTCGTTCACTGGATGGGCAGCAAGTGCCTGATTCTTCATGTTCTGTTGTTGAGAATAAACCTGCTTCTAGTCAGGAGTGCACTAAACAGTCGTGTGAACCTGAGATACAGGTGAGAGTTGTTAACGTATCCCATTAATTCTCAACATTATTAGTTTAACTCCAGTCTCAGACATTGTTACCTCATGTGCTTCTGAATTTTATGGTTCCTTACAGGCACTGTTAATAGATTGAACTTCACATCCTTTAGGCTTTCCTCAAATTTAATACACATTACATTCCTTTTACAGCTTTTTCAACCATACTTTCCTTAAATTTTGGAACGGTACGTAAACTAGTTACCATGATCTTCATGTTTGCACTGTGCATCATTGGTAATTAAACACTATTATCCAATTAATGCACAATATATAATATGTAGATACATTTAAAATTATAAAATATTTAAAAGTGTTCCAACATGTTTCGGATCACAGAGGATCCATCAGGGAGCTTTATACAGTGCTTGGCTAAAAATTGCAAGAATGATTCTATCGTGTCCATTGACATGGACAAGGTCGGTGTTATGGCAGCATATTTTGACCCGTTTTGTGTGTGTTTAGTTCACTGTATATGAAGTGCCACTCCATATACAGTGAACTACACACACTCACGATGGGTCAGAAGATGCTGTCATAACACCGACCTTGTCCATGTCAACCGACACGATAGAATCATTCTTGCACTTTTTAGCCAAGCACTGTACAAGGCTCCCTGATGATGGATCCTCTGTGATCTGAAACATGTTGGAGCACTTTTAAATATTTTATAATTTTAATTGTATCTACATACTATATATAGTGCATTAGTTGGATAATGAAGTGTTTAGTTACCATGACTTTACCTTGCTGTATAGGAAGCGAAATCATTTGCCGTTTGTACAGCAGTGTTGAGTAAGTTCAAGTCTCTGGGATGTTGTACTGTGTTAGGTGATAAATAATTACCAGTTAACCGTTTACCACCTGAACTGGTATAATATCCTGTTAGACATAACTTAATAAACAAATCTTTCCCTGTGTTTAAGGCATTCCTCTTTTTTTACTTTGTAGAGATCAAGTAATGATAAGCATTGGTATATTTTCTTCACATCCAAAAGTTTACCCAGTATGCTTCTGAGCAATGAACACTTCAAATTCATTGCTGTTTTATTATTCCTGCTGACTCATTTACAGTGACAGCCCTCTGATCAGGTTTCCCATTCTAACTGAAAATAAGAATTTGGGGGAGAAAAAAAAACCAGG
>Ga0209755_10007893_pt1 | contig 11479 bp, 6 predicted proteins | sample TergutCo191P1_FD_187301 | JGI IMG/M metagenome (GOLD analysis project Ga0209755, IMG submission 187301) | Cornitermes sp. P1 segment gut microbial communities from Petit-Saut dam, French Guiana - Co191P1 (SPAdes) (version 2) | ecosystem: Host-associated > Arthropoda: Insects > Digestive system >...
CTCAGTGTACATAACAACCACTGACACACTTCACCACTGCATGTATCACTTGACATCCTGTTTTGTTTTTGCTGACACATTTTTTATCTTTTTCATCACTGTTTACACAAACATGGTATATACAACAACAACAACAACACCGACTGAAAGAAACAAAGTGTAGTAATAGCAGCACAAGATCAGATGTTGCAAACCAAATATCATGTGATAAAAATATTGAAAACAGAAACAGATAGCAAATGCAGACTATGTCAGTATAAGTCAACAGACCACATTATATCAGCATACCCAAAATGGCAAAAGAATAAAATGTAAAGCAACATAATAAGAGTGAGTGTTCAAGTACACTATAACATGTGCAAGGAAACATGGGTAAAATTAGACAAGTAACACTGGTATAAGCAGAAACAAACTATGGAATCAACAGGTGCAAACCAACAGAACCATCCATCACAATAAACTGGACATCATGACATGTCATACTTAAAAAGAAAAACATATGTCAATAGATGCTGCAATTTCAGGAGACAAAAATGTTATCAAGAAAGAAGCCAAGAAGATTATAAAATACAAAGACCTTACAACCAAAACAGAGCAAATGTGGAAGGTAAAAACAAAAATGATAACAGAAATAATAGGGGCAACTGGAAACATCTTTTAACCATTCAGAAAATAACATACCTGGAAAGCATGACATTAAGGAACTAAAGAAAACAGCCATATTAGGCATAGCACACATGCTCTGAAAAATACTAAGTTAAAAGTACACAGTGTTTAACATGAAAAATAACATCACATGTACCACATATTGTAACAACAGAATCAACAACTTATATACCCCCAAAACATGTTTCTTTATGTATACAACTGTAAATACCCTGTATAAAGGTGGTGGTGGTGGTGGTGGTGCCGCTGCTGCTGCTGCTGATGATGATGATAAGCACATTTTGAAGGAATCAAGCACTACTAACAATATCTGCAGAAAATGTGAGAAATTGGGTAGGGTGATTACACCCACTGTCACAATCAAATAGCTAACACTGTCAATCAAGAATTCACTATCAAATGTAGTCTGTCAAAGGAACCACAAATGCTGCATTATAAGAATGAGTCACAACATGTGGTAGACAACTCCATCTATAAACTATACGACAGGTCCATAATAACTCATCAAACTATTCACGATGACAGACCAGACATAGTTATACTTGATAAAAACCATCAAAGAAGCTTACTTAATATAAGTAGCAATTCCTCACAGTCACAACATTCAGAGCACCATTATTAAAAACCATCAGAAGTATACAGACTTGGAAGAAGAGCTTATAAAAATCTGGCAACTGAAAGCAGCTTACATAATACCACTAGCACTATCCAAAACAGGTATTATTCCAAAAACATTCCATGAAGTTTAAAACTGCTTAATCGCCATCCTGCTCTATATACTCTAATGCAAAAAATAATAATACTTAATACATTCTTCCATATAGTCAGAAAGGTTTCGGAAGAACAGTGAATAAGGAGTGCCTGGTCAGTGAAAACTTTATTCTTTTTAGAATAAGCTAAATTGCTGTAAAGTAAATGTGGATGATGATGATGCCAACAACAGCAGCAGCAGCAACAACAACAACAACAAATAATCCCATTCTCTTAACCATCACAGTCTTGACAATGGAACATTAAAATGTAATGGGCCTCTTAATCAATTTCCAGTTCATATAGCTGTCCGAATCTTCCAGTGCCAGATATAATAGCTGTTACTGCAGTATGTCTTAAAGTAATTCCCTATTTTATGCAGTATAAGGGGCATTCGTAATATCCATGAATATGTTACATTTATAATCATTATTTCAGCACAGCGTTCTAACTAAAGAAGAAATAAATGCCACACCCTCCAGCTGTAGCTGTAATCACCAAAGAAACCGAGATATTCTTTCGCCTATACACCAACTGCTTGATTCCCACAAAGAATGCAGCGTGACTAAGTGTTTGCACCCACTGGCACATCCTGGCTTTCACCTCATAATCATTTAATACATGCCTCGTTTTGAACAACTTCTTTGGCATTAGTAAGTGGTGGAGGTTAATAAGAATGAGGTTTTGATTATATGATGGATGGGCAAGATATTTCCTATGAAACTGCTTGAAATCCATTGTAACATGGGCCATGTCAATGAAATGGATCACTTTCTCTGTGAGCAAGCGGGGATGTTTAATCCACATGGCATTCTACAGGTTCTACACTGCTGTGCTGCTATATTCAACCTCCAACTACCATGGTCTAGAACATAGGAGGAGAAGGCTACCCTTTTACTCTATGCTCTGAATTGCTTGTGAACCCATACTGCTCACACTATACTGTATACCAGTGTATTCTAGAGCACCAGTGGAGCATGGTGTGCTGGAAAATGGACACAAGATTTGGAACTTGAAAATAAGATGGGACACTGCAGATATATGGATCTGGCTCCAAACAGAGACAAGTGACAGTTCCATAAAGTTCTGACATCTGCTGGATTAACTGATGAACTACAGTTTCTCAAAAACAACTCTGCTAGACAGAGTTAAAGAACTCTTCACCCAGGCATTAATATCCAAAACCTTTTTTAAAAATGCATTACAACAGACAATGAAAGTGTACTGCTGATTCTGCATACCTCTTTCAAAACTTATTTTTATTTAAATTTATTCTATGAGTTATTCTTCATTGTTTATAAAAGAAATTACTGATTGCTCTATAGGGTATTAATAATTTCCCATAAAAAAATTCATATCAACATACATAACAGCAGCTAACCAAGAAGTTTCATTTATTTTAAATTCATCCTGATTCTTTACAATTGCACTTCAATTGCAATTCACTTGCAAATTCATGAATACAAATAGTAAGCAGAAATCTGAGGATTCAAGTCTTCTGAGATGTTACTGTGTTGACTGATAAATAGTAATGATATAACATTAACCATTTACCAACTGCCATGTGTAACATCCCAAAATACTTGTATCTTCAGCAACACTGCTGTGGGGATCTCAAATTCCACAAGCAGAAATGTACTCAAATAAGTACGAACATTTTTTAAAAGCAATGTTTATGAACTGGCTTTATGTTCATGTACTAGAAAAAGGCATGCTGGAATCAAGAAAAAATAAGAATGCTCAAGAAGGAATCATATCTGTTACAAGCTAAATCCAGACAAAGTAATTCCTTCCTAACACAAAAAAGATAAACATAATGTGGAATAGAACTGACACAGCAGAATACAGTTAGTGGCTTATAATAATAATATATGGTAAATTAACTCATAAATGTTTAGCCAAGAACACCATTACTATCACTCTTCCATCTGTCAAGAGTCATTAAGTTGTGTGCCTTACTATCTGGAGTCATCCAAGTGTATGATATGTGTGCTTGAAAATTAGATACTCTGATGCCAAACTGTACACTACTTAATACCATGATAATTATTATTATCCTGTAAATTACTGTTCCATAATTTTTGGCTGAACATGTTTTCTGTTCCTACTTTGGCAGATATCTAGCAAAAATTTTCACATAGTCATGGGACCGTGTGAATACGTTGTATGGGTCCTCAGCTGTCATTCACATACAAAAATGCCAGTCTTCAATTTCTTATATCACTTCAATTTTCAGACAAAAATAAACAAACACCTGCAAGTTCAGTACTGCAACCACCCCTTTGACCGTCTGTAATCCCATTAAAGTTAACTTATTTTGTTAATTCTCTTATTCCATTTTCAATTAACCTGACCTACTGAAGTTCTTGATATTCCAATGTCTGAATTTTGTGTCTTATTTTCCATTGCTTAGACTGCTCAAAGGAATCTTAGATGGTATCCACAACTATTGCAACAGCCTGCTACTATATGTTGAGAAATTGTTCGGCTCCTTCCCAACACCCAGGCTGGACACAACTGTTTATTCAATATATTCACAACTATTGGCACATCTGGAGGCTGCCGCTTCCATCCTAAACCTCAGAATGTGCCTTTCCATAGTGACAAGGATCCCACTTACCCTGAGGCAGTTTTCATTTTAGTGGTGATAAATTCCCAGTCATGTAAAACTAATAAGGCTATAAACACTTTTGCTCAAGTAGCATGAAAAACAATACTAATACTAAAAATTGCATCATATATCTGTACATACCCTGCACAGCCAATTTAAGGAAAGAACTGCCACCAGGACTCAGTCTGGGCATTTGAACGGACATGCAAAATTCCATCTTATCTACATCAGAATCATTTCTGCTTTGCAAATCACCTAAGAATATTCTGCCCCTGTCATCTAATGTGAAGAAAGAATCTCTTGGAGCAGAAATCTTCACTGTATTTGCTCCATTTACATTGAAGTCCTCTGCTGTTAACATATCATCAGTTCCAGGCAATATCACTTTAGGTGGCATACTTAAATGTATTTTCTCACTATCATTACCAGAATTTCTTGGTGCTGAAATTTCTGTGGTGTTTGGTCCACTGACATCAAAATTAACTCCTGTTAAAGAATCATCTGTTCCATGAATCAATTCATTTCCAATATTTAGCAGTTCTTTGGTAAGGCTACAGAGGGACAGCTTGCAAGTCATAATCTCACCAGCATTCTCTTCATTAGCTGAACCTGTATTGTCTACACAGACCAATTTCTGTTCCCTGATAAAATTCTTTTTATCTGTGTGTAATAATTTTTGATCACTGATCATGTCAGCATTGCTGGCAGGTATCAATCCTTGCTCATTATGTACACTGCTGTCACCAGGTGCAATTTCTTGCTGCCATGTTAAACTCATATTCTGCACGAATGCAGTTTTATTATGAGGGAATATTTTTGTATGCTGCAAGGTTCCAATAGCTTTGGATCTGTACTCATTACAACACAAATCTTGAAGTAGTTCCCTTCTAAACTGACCCTTCTCATTTAGTTTTTCCTCTTTGGTATGTGAAGTACCAGCAGCATTCGATGGACTGCAAACCTGAACATGTATTTTTGATGTCATATCACAGACTGCATCATCATGAGTGCCATGATGTTCAACAATGTGAATATGGACACCTTCATTTACAGTGAGACCATTATTTTCACTGCCTCTAAGACCAGAAGCAGAAGCCACTTCATAACTGATTTCCTCTGTACACGAGTTTGATTTTTCACACAGCTGCAAACCACTTTCACGACAGGGCTCTACTATACTACTCTCAAAAAACTCCATTCCTTCACCACCTTTCTCATCCCCAAACACTTGTAATTCATCCTGACCAATACATGATGAATGAGGTTGACAGTTTTGTAAAAACTGTGGTTTGGAAGTTATATTATGAAAAATGCAGTGCTTCTCATTACTTGCATTCCTCTCTGCTGCTGTTGCAAACTGTCTTCCAGACCCCAAACATGTTACTCCACCAAAGTTGTTTTCATTAATGTGACTAACATTCCTCATCTCTTGCAACAATGCATTTCTACCAACGTAAGTACCAGTCATGTCTTGTTTTGATTCCTCACAGAATGACTCTTTGGAACAATCAAACTTACTTCCATCATTCATGATTAGTACATCTCCTAAATTTTGTACCTCTGTCATACTAACAGAATTATCAATGCTACAAGGACCATCTCCCTTGTTTTCAAAGGCATCTTGCTCACAAACTCTAGTATTCATATTCTTAAAACTGTCAACTGGGATGGGTTCACCATAAGAGCTTAACGGTGTTTTTTGTATTTCAACAGTTTTTGTTTGAATACCATCCTTCTTAATTTCTTTCCTGAAGGGCAATTCTGGGTCAAGAATGTTTTCAATAATATGAGATTGAAGGTAGTAAGGTACATTTCTATCAGACAATGTAAAGTCTGTTACCATATGCTTGGAGCTACCAACATCTGCACCGAAATTCTGTACCTCTGTGATACCAACAGAATTATCAATACTGCAAGGACCTTCTCCCTCATTTCCAACAGCATCTTGCACACAAAGTCTAGTATTCATATTCTTAAAACTATCAACTGGCATGGGTTCACTGTCAGAACTTAATGGTGTGTTTGGTATTTCAACAGTTTTTGCTTGAATCCCCTCCTTCTTAATTTCTTGCCTGAGGGGCAAGTCCTGGTCAAGAATGTCTTTGACAATACGAGATCGAAGGTAGTAACGTATGTTTCTATCATATGATGTAACGTCTGTTACCAAATGCATGGAACTACCAACATCTGCACTGTTTTCTACAATCAATCTTTGTCCATGTGCCTGAGAACAAGCTGTGGGTATTCTGGGTGCAATATCTTCAGCAGTAACTACTTCTGATTTTATATAGTTATTTCTGGATAAATCTGATTCACTATGATGAGACAAATAATTTCTACTGTGATGCTGGAATTTATAAACTGATCTTCCCCTGCTACATTTAAGTGCATCATACTCATCATTATCAGCTTCTCCTTTTACTTCCAAATTTACATACATGTTATCCATTTCTGGATAATGGGTCCTTGAACAAACAGCGTAACTTAAAGAAACACTATCTATATCACAAGAGGGTTTTTCTTGTTTTATATCTTCAGCACTATTTAACTTATGGTTGTAACCTAGACCAGATGAACACATTACTATATCTTCCCTATGCTGCAAGGGCAAAGGTTTTGAGTACCTGCCTTGCCTATTTCTAGGTCGTAAATTATAGGTTTCAGAAGACACATCAGTAGATGAAACCAGAATTTCATGTTTAATTTGAGTACAATCCCTAGGTGTCATGGTGCCTTGTCTTACTGGTAGACCAATGGGTCTCAAATTGTACAGACCTATTTCCTCATGCCTTGAATTTGGTCCAGAAACAATGTCAGCTTCATATATGGAAGTCTGTTTTACTTGGTCATCATAAATATTAGCTGACTTACATATTAAGCCACCACCCTGATTGCTTCTTGGTCGCAGATAATGGCCTCCATAAGACATTCCAACAGTGGAAAGTGAAGTATGGTTTCCAACTTCACCAACACCATTTATTAATGCTTGTTTGGTTTGTACACTGTGCCCAGTCAAACTGTAGTTAGATAAACAAGTTTCCTCTCCTCTTGAGGTAAATTTGCCTGTCTTTGTGTTCCTTGGACGGAGACAATAGCTTGAAATTTTTTTGCAATATTTGGGGTTTTTGTTATTTTTATCATTGTCACTGTTTCCCTCTATATGATCAACCCTCACTTCATGATACTGGATCCCTGAATGATGACCACAGCTTCTAGAAGCCATACTTTTGTACATGAATGGCTGTTTTGTAACCCCACTATCAACAGTATCTGACTTAAAAGTTTCACTTCCATCAGAAATTTTTGTATCCTCTCTGTGTATAGAATCAACAAGTTTTGAGCTACTGGCAACATTTCTTGCTTGAAAGACATATGAAACACAAGAAACATTACTGACTGGTAACATTTCTTCCTTTGAACATTCAACAGCACAATCCAATATTTCTTCCTTCACACCTACAACTTCTGAGTTATCAAAATACTCAACAGCAGCTAAATTACATGAATGAGCATTCATGTCACATTCTGAAGAGGATTTGCAAGAAGTAGTAACTCTACCTGTTTCTGCCTCAATTGATGACAATTGAATACTGAAATTATCATTCGGGATTGCTAACTTCTGTTTCACATCTGAAACTTCTGAATTACTCAAATATTGAACAGGCCTACAACTCAAGGAATGAGTGTTTCTACTATCATGATTCGAAGAAAACTGTCTTGACAATTCTCTACTTTTGGTTCTTGGCCGAAGATTGTAGGAAATGCAAGCAGTATCAGTACTTGATGAAAATGTTTCCTTCTTCACTGATGCACTTTTAAAACTGCTATTATCAGTAACTGTAATGTCTTGCTTAAGTTCTGCATTGTGTACAATAACTGAATACTGATCATGCACATTTACCTGTGCATTTGATTGTTCCTTATCTGTGCTCAGGGACTTCTTACTTGAGGGTCCAGTACTTTTCATTTTGCTATGCCCTTGGAACTACAAGAACATGTATTATTCATTGATGGTTCATATTTTACTTCTACATAAGAGTTATTAGAATTTGGATGCTTCTGATGGGGCTTCTCAAGTTGGTACCTTGAAGGTGGGGTAATATCTACTTCCTACTTCAGTAACTTAACCTCCAAATTATTTCATAATTCTCTGCTATTTGTCCTTGGTTCTTTCACTCAGTTCTACCTCTGAATTGACTGATATTTCTTTCATATCATTACAAGTTTAATGATTAGCTCACATTCCTTTTTAAATTAAGTTAAACATTTTTAATTTCCATAACTATGCTCTTTCCATTCACTGTAGGTTTTAAAATCAACAGTAATGTCACTATAACCACCAGTTATATGTACAATGTATATGGCCTTAAACTATAGCCTTGGAGGGAAATGCAGGCAATTTGCTTAATTCATGGACAGTGTGGTTTCCTTCATTTTCCTCAACACACAATTTCTAGATTTGTTTCTTAAATTTCTGCTACCAGCTGAATTTCACATAGACAACTTTAATAACAGAGAATAATTCTTCCTTATGCAATAAACATTTTCTGCAACAGTAATGCAATGAATGTGTGGGTTTGTGACAACAATGAATGATTCAACTCCATGTCTAAATTTTTCATTGAAAATACATCCTGCAAGATTGCATTTACAATAACATTATACCAGTAACATTAAGTTAATATTGTTTAAAATTCCATGTGTACTGAAAAAACTGTGCATGTATAAGCACAGTTACTTTCAATCTGTCTGTAATTCTGATGCAAGTATTACTTCCTCTTGCCACTTACCACTGCCACCAATACACTAAATTTCCCTTATATAGGAATTACATCCCTCCATATCAAATACAGAGTGCAATGTTGACAGCATTTTAAACAAACCTGAAATTTACAAGTATTTTATCTTTGCATTTTAATATTTGGTAATTCTTCAGTTGTAAAACACTATAAAATACAGCACATTGTAAGTCCTCAGAAAGTGGTCTGATCTTCATCAAACTTGTTTAGACTGTTTCTGTAATTTAGATATGATGTAGCTGCTCATGCTTCCCCATCTTATGTACACATGAGGAGTTACAACAAATGCACAGCAAAGCCAGGAGGGACACAGGCTAGCACACATTTTACAACATGCATTTGAAAATAATGGTGTTTGGATCTGGGGGATGGGAGCAAAGAAAATTCCATCATTTGAAAGCCCATGTGACAAAAATTTAAACAAACGCTAACCAATCACATAAGCAACAACAAAAGCAAAGACTGACAAGGTATAGAAATTCCACCATGACTGCATTTACAGACTAGGTTAATGGCTTTAAGATAAAATCATGTGTCCTACTTGTGTCAATATATTAACCTTTAGGCACTGGAATTTTTTTTTTTAATTTTAGCACACCCTGCATATAAAATGTGAATAATACAGGAACCAAATAAGTTAGAATTATGAAACTAACTGCATTTTGAAGACAAAAGAACAGAGAGTATATATCGTGTTTAAAACATTCAGTACCTATATTTGTTGAATAAATATATAAAATGCAACGTTTAGAGGTTAGTGGTGTGGTACACTCTAAAACTAAACTTAAAAGTTGGAAAAACTTAATATGACAGATACTTTTTCAATGTAAACAATGAAATGGTTATACTATCATAACTTGGCTGACATAACAAGACATGAAATGTCCTTAATTAGGAATACCACACGAAGGTGAAGATCAGTATGTTTACATCTTCCACCTAATGCAGGGGCCTCAAACACATGGCCCACAAGTTTGTTTTAAATGGCCCTTGGCTGATTTTGTTCTAATTATTGGAAAGGGTCCATCTCAACACTGAATAATTTACTTTATTTTTTACAAGATGATTTTAATGGCAATTAGCCAAAAACTTACAGGTGTGCTACCTTGTATCTAGGTTAACCATATCTACTATGCTGCATTCAGGTCACACAGAGGACAGAGTGTCTCCAGCAATCTGCTCTGTGGATGGTAAATGCTGCCAAGGAGTTGGGCACTTCCCTGGGTTTTCCTCCTAGAGGACAGTTCAATGAAGCGGCTTTACACAGAAACTGTTCAAAGACAGTCGCAGTACCAAGAACTTAGAACAAAAGTGAAAAATACTAATAAAAAAGTGTTGATTCTACTCAGGAACTTCCAAGATTACTGCTGGCCGCATTTTGAAACAAAAAATAATTGTCCTATTGCATATTCTAGGTCAATTATGCCCCATACATAACTAAGTACAAATTTACCATGCAGATTTGCTTTATATAGTGATGCTGACCGAGGCTGTTGTCTATGGTTCTGGGGGCCAAACGGTATTCTGGTGTTTGTAATCACCACAGACAGTTGTGTCTGATCCTGTCTCTTCTCTAAGTAAATTTGGTTATTAAGTGGAAGTGTAATCTCTGTGCTGTATATTTTTATTATGTGATGTGAGTCAGAAGTGAAGAAATGAGGAGACAAAGGTTGTGCAGTTCAATAAAATGGAAATATGTGCCTTTTTTTTAGTATTAAGGCATGATAAAGCCGTTTGTCACATTCACAATAATGGGGTACCAGTGCCAAATACTACTTATTCCATCATTAATAACCTTAGATAGAGATGAGTTTGATGTGCTTGAAGAGAAGCCAAATTCAAAGACCTTAAATGTGATATCAACAGATGCAGAATATATTTAATATTGTTACTAAATCAAATGGTATGCATAAAGATATCAGGGGTGGAAAAATTCACTGTTACCATTTGGCCAAGAATACATCATCCTCTTTGCTATCTAAGATTATAAAGATGATTTACAAAGCTGTAATTCTGTCTGTTGTGTTATATGGGTGTATAACTTTGAGAGAATAATACGGGCTGATGGTGTACGAGAATACAGAGCTGAGGTTGATATTCGGGTCTAAGAGGAAGAAGGTAAGAGGAGACTGTAGAAAACTGCACAATGAGACCTTCATGAATCGCACTCCTCACCAAATACTATTCAGATGATCACATGAAGGGGAATGGGCAGTGCATGTGGCATATACAGGGAGAAGAGAAATGCCTACAAGATTTTGGTGGGGAAACCTAAAAGAATGAGATCACTTCAAAGACCTGGATAGAGCTGGGAGAATAATGCTGACATGTATCTTATAAAAAGAGCATGGCAGGGCACAGACAGAATAATATGGCCCAGGATAGGGAAAAGTGGCAGGCTCTTGTGTGCATGGTGATAAAATCTCAGGTCCCACAAAATGCAGGAAATTTCTTGACTAGCTGAAGAACTATTAGCTTCTCAAGAAGGATTTTCCTCCACGGAGTTAGATGGTTAGTTGTTGCTATAACAAATGAAGCACCAGTGGGCTGCTATTCTTGCAAGTTTTTCTATTTCACAAATTACTGCACAGACATCAAAATCAGTTAAATATGATATGTCAAGGAATGTATAATGAAGGCAGCTGAAATATTG
>Ga0209755_10007894_pt1 | contig 11479 bp, 10 predicted proteins | sample TergutCo191P1_FD_187301 | JGI IMG/M metagenome (GOLD analysis project Ga0209755, IMG submission 187301) | Cornitermes sp. P1 segment gut microbial communities from Petit-Saut dam, French Guiana - Co191P1 (SPAdes) (version 2) | ecosystem: Host-associated > Arthropoda: Insects > Digestive system...
TTCGGTCCCCAAAGGACCATCCTCAGGGAGTACGTCAAGCCTTGCTAAAGTTACCACTATGTACTATTAACATGTACGCTTATGTAGGTGATGTGGGAGCATGCATTAAGTATTAAGTTATGCCCGTGTCTTCCTGTAGATGTGTTCCTTACTGTTATGTCTGATATGTGGTTAGGTTGCGCAGTGGAGGTCTCGGAGACCTTGACAGACAGATTGAACTGCACCCCAACAACATGATCCTAGGGGACGGCTTTTCACCGAGTTGATCATGGAAACACTTAACCTTACCAGATGGGATTAAATGCCAAATTTATTTTGTGCCAGCAGAATTTTTCTCACTTAGCCAATGCAGTGATTTAGAAGTAAATCATATAAGTTAGAGTTTTCAGATCCAAACAAAACTCATTTTCTAAAGTTCATCCTAGAACAGGCCATGAAATTTCAGAGAGGGAGTACTGATATAGTTCTACTTTTTCTATAATAGAACTAGATGGGGGTGGGTGGTTAATGCCGCTGTATCCCAGTTAAAGAGATCTGGTGCATGTTGTACAAGAGGCTGGGTGGGCCCCAGGCCCAGTTTTCACAGGTGTGGAAAATCTCACTGAGATACAATCCCCAGACCATCCAGCCTGTAGAGAGTCGCTATAACTGACTGCACCATCACAGTCTATGATTGTTTAAAGAATGAATTTATTTATATGCATTTGGATGTGTGATCATTCAGTTTGTATTGTTCTTTGCTACACATTTATTCTCGTTTTTTACTCCTGTGTTCACTCCATGTAAGAAAGTATTTTGTTTTGTTGGCAGTGCATCAGATCATTTTGACAAGGTGTGTACATTTCTTTTCTTACAATATTGGCCCTGTGGGTCAGGTTTTACCACCTTCTTCCAGTTACATTGTGCGTCAAGAAAACTATAATTTTGTCATTCACAAATTCTTTTGAAGGCTAGTTGGTGAGTAAAAAGAAAACAGTTTCTGTGTCTGCTGTTATATCAATGGGTACCTATTTATGTTAGTCTTGTTACAAGCTTCCACATACAATTCAGAAGATACATCTTCAAATTCATAGCAACAGAAACAAAATACAGATGATGGTGTTGACTGATACTTGAACCACATCCTGCTGGTGAAGTTTCTGAATGTGACCAATCTGATGCTGACATATGACAAGTAAGAAATGTCAGTCACATCCAATTAAAGGGTGTACAAGTCAGGTTGAAAGACCAAGTAGATGAAGGGGGGTTCTCAAGCCAAAGACAAAGATTCTGAGATTGATAAGAGTACTTCCACATGTACTTCAGCATGGAGAAAACAGACACGTGCAACAGATGCCAGGATTCGTAAGTTGACTAGTGATAAAAATGGCAAAAGACAAAACATATCACTTTTGAGACATGACAGTTCTGAACATTCTGCTGCTGCTGACTGCATGTGGGACCAAAATGACTTGTCCAGACTTCTGCCTTTTCCTTGTGTGGAACTTGATAGTAATTGAGATGTGGTGTACAGTCTGGTAATAGCAGTCTTTCCAAATCACAAAAAATCTCAATAATCAGGTATGTAGAAAGGATTTACTTTTCTAAGGTTCCTACAGTGCACTACCAAATAAATACACAGAGACCAGCCATGGACAATAAAGGTTGATTCATTCCCTGAAAGAAAGAAGGCAGCAGGCAGTTCCAAGAACTGAAGTGTTGCCATCCTGAGGCAGCATTGACTCACCCTAATAGCAACATCATCAGCATAAACTCCCGCTTCCATAGTCTAGTAGGCCAAAATTTCCTCCAGCCTTCCCATATAGTTGACAAATTCCTTTATTCATGATGTTCAATGTGCCAGAAGGAAATCTCAGCCTGGCCACTTGCCCAGTAAGTGGCTGGGTTTGGTCAACGGCTGTGTCCGTAGCTGGTGCTTCCATACTAGCGAAAGAACAGCCTCTGCAGTATCAGTATCGTCTTATCATCTGGATGTGAAAAATTCACAAGTTAGTTCTTCTATTGTTGTAGTTTACACCATCTCATTGGCAGCAGGTTCTTCTAATGTAGTTAATTTCCAAGATAGGTCTTGGCCTACCATCCCAGCACCAGAGTCAGTGCAGCCCTATCCAAAAGCTCTGGAAAATAAACTGTTAGGGAAAGAGATACAAGTCCCAAATTCTGACGGCAGTGCCAGAAAAAGTCTGGATTGAAGCTGAGGTATTGAAACATTGAAGATGATGAGAAGGCTCATCAAAGGAGGAAAATGTATGTGAAAACCACTCTTTGAAGATGACTTGGATACAAGCAGTGAGGATATCTATGCAGACAACATCAATATGGATAGCAAAAGTGACTCCCTGTCTATGTGAGGTACTGTAGAAGATGACCAAATAATGATTGAAGATGTGAAGATTGATGATGTTGAAGTAAATGACCATATCATGGTGGAATTACTGAGCAAGAAACAACACTTGTGTTACATTACACAAGTTCAGCAGAAGAACCAAGAGTCTTAAGAATGTGTTGTTAATTTTTTTAAAATTCATGTTTATGTATTTTTAATTTCACTTACTCTGAAGACTAAAAGCCTCTTCATGTGAGTGACAAGTGTTTCCAGTTTGCTAGAATCGGTGTCAACACGAGAGGTTGAAAGTGCCAACTGACTTTTATTTTGTAATTTAGTTGTCAAATTAAAAAAATGAGTTATCTTTTTTCAGTGTTTTAGTACTTAAATTTTGATTTCCTTTGCCCTAGTACTCAAATGAAGCGCATTTCTTTATATTTTGCCCGATCTCTGTTAATAAAGGTATATTTTAATGAGTAACAACTACTTAAGAGCTTGATGATTGTTCAAATGTGTCCCCCACTGGGGAACATTTGAACAGAAAAACTTGTTGTGCTTAGTGTCATCATTTAGAACTGCTTTTACTCTACTATTACGTGCAACGAATTTTATTTCCAAAAATTTGCACCGTGACTGTTTTGTAATTTTGTATCCCCTAAAGATGAAAGAATAAAAAAAGATCAAGATTCTCTCACTTCCCTTCCTCTCTCCCCTCCCTTCCTCAATTTTCACAAAAGTTTCTTTTTAACCATCTCCTGCTGAAATTTCAGTTGGATGTTACAGTAACAAATAAATGAAATTTGTGTATGACACATGTTTCATTCTGTGCACAGAAATAATTGCATTCTTACCCAATCAAGAATCAAAGCTGCAGTCCTGCAGTGGTGTGTTATGTGTGGCCAGCAGAATCTCCACAGAAATAAAATTAATGTACATAGTATATTCATATTTGTGATAATGGTCACTCATCTCTCACTGAACCTTATCGATTTTAGTAAGAGATGTGAAGAGTTTGGCATGCTTAAATTAAGTAACTTTCAATTCCAGGAAGCATGGAGACACCTGCATTTAATGAGACCCACTTTGAACAGTTGTGTGCAGCAATTAAAATACCTAACGAATGCCATGCACAACCAGTGCAGCTGTTCAGTCAAGAAATGCAGAACTTATATGTGGAAGTGATGAACAAGTATGAAAATAGTAAAGAACTGTAAGTCTGATACCACATGGCTCTTGTAATTCGAGAAAGAGTTCCAAATACAGTTTTTAAGGTGTATTATATAATATAACCCCACCATAAAAGTGCTCAGTGCAACAAGAATACTAGGCCATACATGATTCAAGCAGTGATCACTCTAGCGGCTGTGGTTCAGTCCCATGCCAGTCCAAATGGGATTTACAGCATAAAGAGTGGCACTGGGACAGGAATTCCACTGAGTAATGCAGGTTTCCTGTCTTTATCATTCCACTGATGCTGCACGTTCATTCACATATCACTTATGCTGTATAATGTTAGCAGTCCACAGCATCATTATGGAAATGTTCATCTGCTACCAAAATACCACATTTTATTACAAAAAAATATTTCAGAATGATGAAATGTAGTCTAACAAAGTAAGAACGAATCTCCATTCAAATAAATGATCATCAGTTTACGGAACATGTTATCCATTATGTTCTGCTACTATTATTCAATGAATTTTCTAAAAAGTGTGGTTTTTGGGTAAAAATTGGAACTGCTTATGCAGATTAAATTATATATATATATGTGTGTAATGAATAAAGGATCACAACTTACTAATACACAAGTAAAACCATATTAAAAAGGTAAAGTGATCCTGTTACAGGCCCAGTGTGTCCCAGAGGGTGGGTAGAGGTATAGCTCTACTCTTCCATGACCGTGGCACTAGAAGGGGGTGAGTGGTCAGCAGCGCACCTCGGCCGCACTTTACCCCGGGAAAGACCCGGTACCCATTGTACATGAGGCTGGGTGGGCACGAGGGCTGGTCTGGACAGGCGGGAAATCTCGTCCTCACCAGGATTCAATCCCAGAATGTCCAACCCGTAGCTCAGTTGCTATACCAACTGAGCTACTTGGCCCACAGTAAAACCATATTATACTTACAAAACATACAACCACGTGACTGCTTAGTATTGATGGATGTGGACCCAAGTGTCGGTGTCACACTCAGAAACACAAAACTTTTAAAAGCATGGATTTGACATTTATGTGCAACTTTACATTTTTAAAACTATTTTGCAGCAAATTACGAAATTTGCTTTTGTAGCTCACAGAAATTAACTGTCTTAACAAATGGAAAACATTATTCCTTGGCAGAGAGAATACATTTTGCAGTATAGAGAAACCTCTACCCATTGTTTCTGAAGAGACTACAGAGGAAAAATGTGATAAATGCAGGAAAAGCATTAACTATGTCAGACGCACAAAACAAGAAATGAAATTTCTACATTCCCAACTTTGGCGTATAAAAATTATAAATAATTAAAAAGTTACATTAGTAGCTGTGTTCAAGTAAGGTTTTTGTACAGACTTCTGTAACTGAAAACATTCTTAGTTCAAAACCTATTTTCAGCATGTAGACAAATTCAGTCCTGATGGAAAGAACTGCACTTGTACAGTTTGCTGTACAGTACAGAAATTTTGTTCCATAGAAATGACGTATCCTGCAGATGAGGGGTACGGTTGTCTACAAACAAATGTTTTTATCTTGCGTGTCTGTGTAGACACCCAATACCCTTTGGAACTGCATAAAAATGGGTGTTGTCAACATTGCCCTTTTCGCATGTGTATTAAATACCTCACATTTTTAAAACAGCATGCTTCAAATTATTTTCCAACCATGATTGACACAAATGGCAAATAACAGGAATAATATAATTCCCCTCCTCCATGGTGCAACAACCCCCCAGTGGGCCATGACCCTCTCATTGTCAAGGCTTCATGATTGCAGACACAGCACACTTGGTAGGACTCCTCTGGACGAGTGATTAGCCTGTCGCAGAGAACTCTACCAGACAACTTGCATCACTCACACAGACATCCATGCCCTTGGTTGGATTTGAACCCACAGTACCAAGAAGCATTAACATTAAGATACTGTTAATTGCTGAACTCAAGGAGGGGCAAAAAGGATGACTCAAGACAATGCTCGGCAAAGTGCAGAACACAGTTCACAGGTTTGTCACCTTACAGCAAAGCGTCCTCAACCATCATCAACAATTGCCCAGTGGATGGCTACATTTCATAACTAAATCGTAATTACTGGTATAGGGAAGCTAATGCTGGTGTACATTACAAAATATCTTGGTTCTTTTACTAAACTTTTCAGAAATGATCATTCTAGGAATACTGTGGGTTAGGACAAACAATTCTTGAAAGACTGAATGACTGGTGTGGTGAATGCACATTTTGAAGAATGATACATCTGATATAATTATTTTGAAAAATGATACATCTGATATAATTATGCATTGCTTTATGTGGGTGATTTTTTTGGGACTCAAAGAAATTAACAACACTTGCAGAAAATGGCACATATGATAACAATGGATAGCAGTTTCACTGTATATGTTAATTCTTTTCACTGATAGAGTTATAGTGCAATTTAGAGGCTTAAGGCACAATTTGCAATGTGTTAAGACCCTCTTTTTTGTGCGTGGTGTACAGTGTAATAATGTTGTAGTGCTTTTAACATGGTTTCTGGAAAATGTAAAGTGTAGCATTTGAAAGGTTGTTGTATGAGTCATTTGGGGGTGTTCAAGAATAGGGTAATGAGGAAGATAGTTGGGTGTAAGACAGAGGAAGTAATAGGAGACTGGAGAAACTTGTATAATGAAGAGCTTTGTGATTTTTATTCCTCACAAAATATTATTTTGGCGATAAAATTGAGGCAGATGAGATGGGTAGGGATCTGGCATGTAAGTGCTCTGCTCACCTGGTTTCGTTTTGTTTTTTAACTCTTTACTCAGTGACTCACTGTGCAGGTAACGTACATTGACTGTTGTGTGCTTCACAGTACAAGGCACACAGTACTGGTGTATACTGCGGTGGAAAATATGTTAAAATCCCTGTGATATCTCAATATGTCATGACTTTTACATATGTCCTTAATTATGTGCCTCAAACTATCTCATCAGAGTGATACATGTTTTCAGCTTGTCCTGCAGATAGATATGCCTGTACACAGAAATGTGATGTTAGAGTGACTTACAAACTGCCATCTTGTGCTGCTACAGGAATGAAGCTGGTCAGCAAGATACAAATGCTGCAGGCAGCAGAACACAAAGCACCTTCGCTGACTCATCTCCTGAGAAAAAGCAAAAGCAGAATCCAAAGGTCAGCTACTGGTACAGCAAACACTCACTGAAGTCAGATTTTCATTTGAAAAATTACGTATCCAGTATCAAATGCATATTTTCATGGATATCTCATAACTAGTGACAACATAGGAGCTATCAAGGAATATTAGCTGTTGTGTAAAACTGCAGTTTTGAAAGAATCACACTGATAAATTAGAACTCAATATGCAAACAAAAAGCCACCATACAGGTTTGATAATTTTGCAAGTACGTATGTGTTACATCACAGACATGTCATAACATGGTATCATCTCTCTAAGCTGTTGATTAAAAATGGCAGCTGTAAAGGTGTACCAAGTATCAAGTGCATTTGTACGCATAGGAGTGTGTTAGTACAGAGCATTCACACTTGCCAGTCATGCTTGCAATTTCACTTTACTAACATTTGTTTCTTCACAGGCCTTGATGATTTAAAACTTTGTAGCAACATCCAAAGCTTTGCATATACTGGCATGTGCAGTGTCCAATGATCACAAACTGTTAATCACATTTGTACTGTGTAGTAGCTATGGTACACATTATGTGAAGACTCATACCCAATGACTAACACAGCAACACTGCTACATATTTGCATGAGAAACTGCAGCTTTGAAAGTGCAGATGGAGTACAGACAGACATAACATTATACTGTGTCCATTCCCTCCCTCGTTTACCTGTTATGATACTGCTGTGCAAACCTGTGCATATGCCACAGTTTTCATTTCTTTTATGTGGCCCTCCCTTCTTCAGCAACACCAGTTACAAAGTGCAGGTTTTTGCACCCTGTCTGTCTTTCCAGTGCTACAACCTGGTGTCTGTAAGAGTACCCCACGTCTTTTATTTCCTAACCTTGAGGAAGTGACTGCAACAGCAGCAGTTAAAAGGATCGTGGACTTGCTGTTACCAAATAACTGTATTATACATTAACATGTGCATGTTTATGGAGCATTTTCATTACATGCCATATTTGTAATAGGGGACTTTTCACCATAGTGTATGACATGGAGGTGCTGGAGTACAACACCGCTCTTTCATTCAGAGGAGTCTTGAGTTTGTTCCCCAGTCTCGTACAATGAGATGTGTCTGCTAACAGATTGAAACCATGACCTTTGCATAGATAAAACTCAGGGAATGTAAAGCATTTCTGATTAATTTTAAGTCCTGTTTTGCCAGATGTCACTCTCATGACCACCCAGTCTGAGTCCTCTTATAAATGGATTGTGTGTCCTTGCCCATATCTGGAGACACTACACAAACAACATACATTTTTTGCATAACACTGTTGTGAGAACCTCACACCTTGCAACACATAGGCAATTCTGATGAGTTACCTTCAAACATTTATTGGCCATTTTATCTTGAACAATAACTACCATATTAAGCTCCATAAAAAATCTTTGTAAAGAACATGAACATTTTTCACATTTCATTTTCACATAAAATAGAAGTACAAACTGCCCAATACAGAATAGACAGACCTGTACATTTTAGTAAAAGCCACTGATACAGTTTGTTTCTCTCATTTCCCTTTTGCACTGATATTTTCAGCCCCCCCGCCCCCTCATACTCTGTCAAAGTTCAAAATATTCTTACACCCCAATGAATATCATTATGTACAAGGCCCAGACTTGGGACCTTACGAAATTTAAGTTGTGCATGCAATATGCACCAAAAAGATACATTTCAGGGGAACACTGAAGCTGAAGATGATGGTGGCAGATTCCTATGAAATGCTGGTGTCCAGCTCCAAGTCTACACAGTGTCACAGTCCCACAGACCACAAGTTGTGTACTTAGCATTCTGTGAACCTCAAAATGTACTGCATATTTATATGTGTTGAATCAGACTGTCTCAGATTGCCTTGCATTCACATCATACAGAAATTTCTCCTTATTTCACAGTAAAAGGCAAAAAGAAGGTCAGGTTCTCATGAGTTGGGGTGCATTTGAAGAGAAAGTAATTGTAATGTGCTAATTGAATGCTCCCTTACAGCCAAAAACAAACTGAAATTATTGCAATAAAACCAGCTGACTGCTCACTTTCAGCCAAAACACACTGCCATTAAACCAGCTAATTGGCTGTTCACTTTCATACAAAACTAATAGCAATTAAATCAGCTAATTGTCTGTTCACTTTCAGCCAAAACAAACTGCAATTAAATTAGCTAACTGACTCTTCACTTTCCTGAAATAAATTGTAATTAAACCAGGTAAATGATTGTTCACTTTCAACTAAAACAAACTGCAATTAAACCAGCTAAGTGACTTTTACATTGTTCATTACTTGCATTATGATACATTAAAATTTGGGTAACAGTAAACAATAGTTGTTACCAATGTTCTAATACACCTAAATGACCATTAACTTGCAGTGAAAAGAAACTGCAATTATAATAGCTAATTGACTGTCCACTTTCAGCCAAAAAAACGTGAAAGTGAAGAATATCAGAAGAAAATAGAAGACGCAGAAACAAGATTACTAGCCAAATGCAGAAAGGAGGCAATGAAGAAAAAGCAACTTAATTTATGATTACTTTTTTTTAATGTGTGTTGTGATTTGCACCTACCTGGTGACTTGGGCAGATGAATCAACTTGTGGTTTATACAGTTAATTATGATTTACATATGCTGCTAATATGAGATTTGCATCAGAGACACACTGAGTATAGGTACTTGCTAAGAATACCTGATGAATATAGCATATATTACATGAATTTATCATTTTGTTGTTTGAATGAAGTGCAGTCACTTTTGAAAGCATAAGTACATTACAGTTTTACTTTTACTTCTTTTTTAACAATTTTAAAAGCATAAGTACATTACAGTTTTACCTTTACTTCTTTTTTTAGCAATTTTAAAAAAACTGGTTCATATTTGTTGCTGCAATTTGTGATTTGTATAACTGGTATCACAATTTTTATTTACCATATTGAATGGATGTATTTGGAGTCTTATTAAAATAAATTTCTTTGATAGCTTTATGACATATGTCCACATTGATATCTAATCTAAGACAAAGGTTAAACAAATAAAAGCTTTATTTTAATAAAAGGCATCATCTTTGTATGAGTGCATAACGAAGCATTCAGTGGAAGGATGACATAATTTTTCAGTGCAGCTGGCTTTAACCCTTAGCCGCCGGAATTAATTCCCCCTGGCCCCGACCACTTTAGTGGCTGTTCGGCTATTTAAAGGGCTCACTGCGCGATATATATATATATTGTTTGGCAGCTATGGGTTAAGGGGTGTAGAGGCATGTGCCCCTCCAAAAATTTCTAATAATTTTTGTACAGTATTACATTAGCAGAAATTCATAAAACATTTCATTATGATTTTAACTGCATTGAGAGGTCACACCTCATTCTTGTCTGTTTCTGTCATCACTTGCTGGCACAGTAGCTTCTCTCAGGGGCAATGAGCTTCTGGTACCCTCATACACTACTGGGTGAAGTGTGGTGGACAGAAACTGTAGGAGGTAAGTACCCAAATGAAGCCTTGGCATGGGTGCAGATGCCTTGCTCCCAACTCAGACATGACAAACAGTGTATTCAATAAAATAGAATGGAAGTATGTGGCATAATAATAATAATAATAAATGATACCACATCTAGTGTGGAGGATTGAAATATCTTTCTCTTAAATCATTGATGAGTGATCCGTGATTTTGATATCTTATGATCCAAGTGTATAACTCTTTGTAGTAGTGAGTTCCTCAAGAATCAGTAAAGTAATGTGCAGGAAGATGCTGAGTGTTATTCCGCTACATTTATTGGTGCCGAAACCCAGGAAGGAAGTGTTACGGGAACTTGAATTGTGAAGTGAGTTGTTTAACTAGTGGGAGAATGATTGTTTATTGTCTTTGGACGCTGGGAAGTAGACGTGCGGAATACAAGTGTAGATCACGGACCGGAGCTTGGACCAGCATAGGACGCCAACGTAGCACTTCATGTGCGGTGCGGTTGGCAATACAGTCACCTGCACTACGACCGCCTCCCTACAGACGACCATTACTGGACTTTGGTGACGTCTCTGACTTCCATTCACGGGCGCCCCCTAAAGACGATCAAACTGTTGTTACATTTTGTGCACTTGAGTACAGTACAGTATATCAGTGTCGGACTCGGAAATTAGGAAGTTGCAGCGAAAGTGCACTACCAAGAGGACCAAGGCAACTCGGTGTATTACTTCCATCAACGAGTCCACGGAGAATACTCCCTTTCGACGATTACGAGCACTACAGAGGCCGGCTTCAAGAAATGCTGGATCAGTTGGTTCGATTAGATGCCACTATCCAGGATCTCTTGGAAGATGGGGGAATACACTGTTGACTTGGAGACGTACATTGATTCTGCCAAGCGAGCACTCCTAAAGGCCATCCAGGAAACTGGAAAAAGGCTAGTTTCATCCGCCGCGAACCTTAGCGTATCGGAATTGCCATCCACCCAAATGACAGCTCGACATCTGGTCACCCACTCAGTGAAGTTGCCCCCAGTAAAACTTGAACCCTTTGCTGGAGATGTGGAAACGTGGGCCCGGTTCTGGGAACAGGAGTCGTCTATAGACAAGGACCCTACCCTGTTTACCATGAATAAACATGTGTTCCTCAGGGGCTATTTGGAGGGCAACCAAAGATGCTCATTGATGGTATTGCTGTGACGGCTTCGGCCTATGAGGACACAAAGAAAATACTTCACGATCGCTACGGCGATAAGAATAGGATAATACAGGCTCACTTAGATTACTTAGAGGAGGTGACGCCAATCCGGTTTGCATATGCGGAGGCGCTGAATACTG
>Ga0209755_10007895_pt1 | contig 11478 bp, 9 predicted proteins | sample TergutCo191P1_FD_187301 | JGI IMG/M metagenome (GOLD analysis project Ga0209755, IMG submission 187301) | Cornitermes sp. P1 segment gut microbial communities from Petit-Saut dam, French Guiana - Co191P1 (SPAdes) (version 2) | ecosystem: Host-associated > Arthropoda: Insects > Digestive system >...
TAGCACGGAGTAGGATTAGTATACTAGATAATCTGTGCTCCGTGCGAAAGGGTTGTGGAGCGGCAAATCATGGCCGTTTGTGTGGTTGGCTTGTTGCCAAAGTTGGTCGTGTTCAAATAAGGAAGGAGTGAACGTTTACGGTGTCTAGTGCGGTTAATTTATGACGCCCTTGATTTTTGTTTTAAGTTTTGTGGAATGAAGGTTTGCTGAAGTGGGTAACCATGAGTACTATAAAAATGCCAGGAACAGGCTTGGAAGACGTAGGTGTTCCTGGGCAGAGCTTCCTTAGAGATGCCCTTACAAGTTGTACAGATCCTCTAAAAGCGATTGAAGAGTTTCAGGTAATTATTATGTACGTGTTGCATGTGTGTGCCGCTTATAACGAATACGCAATATGCCATGTATGGGTCAAAACGTAAGCCATTCAGTCCTAACCTAACTTGCATGTCTAACTCCTTGGAACAGAGGTCATAATAAATTATCTAATTTTTGGTATAATTAATATTTTGTTACAGTTGGAGAATGGTGTTTTGTTACCTTCCCTTCGACCAATGTTACCACTGCTGGATCTTCATGGTGTGCGAAGGCTAGATTTTCACACGTCAGTTCTAGAGGTTTGTGCAGAAGTGTTAAAGATCAACACAGTCCTTAGTTTAATATTATGCTTTGAAAAGGTTGTAATGCAGCTGTTTGGATAGCCCAATGATAGTGTAAATGTTTTCTATTTCCATGTTACTGCATACACTTCTTTTTTTCTTTTAATCTTCTCCCATTCTTTAGTGGTTTGTCAAAACTGAAAGAAGGTTTTAAACATACTGTTTAGATTCTCCTTTGAATTGTATTAAGAAACTTTCTTCTTGACAAACATCTGTATGTATGTATAAAAGCCTGTGGATTACCATTTTATTCGATTGTGCTATGGGTCAGGCAGTTAATTGTTAGCTTCTTACCATGGAGACCTGGGTTCAATCCCAGGCCAGTCCTTGTGGCATGTATAACGGACAAATTGGCACTGTGACAGGTTTTTCTCTGAGTGTTTATTGTCATCAGCTATTATCATTCCACCAGTGCTGCATATTCGTACTTCAATCACTGATGCTGTATGGTCTTAGCAGGTGATAGCATCGTGAATTAACCCTTTAAACGCCCAGTTAAATCCCATCTGCCATGTGCTGGCATTATTAGGAGCTCACCATATTCTCCACATTAGCAGGATAAGGGTTAATGCCTTTAAAAAAATTCCTATTCAGGCATTATGTAGCAAATGGAGACTTTAGTGGTTATAAATTATACCACAAGGTGAGAACAATGAAGAACTGAGGTACTTGTGTTTCTGTATTACAATCTGGACCTTTACAAATGGACATTACAAAGTGTACATATTCAGTGATGTGATACTTTTATGTGTTTCTCAAGGGTTGTAATGTATGATGGTGGATAAGTGGAAGGGTAATCTGTCAAAACTGTAGGTAGAGATAGGAGCTGGTACATTTTCCTGTTGAAATTTGAATGGGCTTTATTCTGATTTGTAATATTTTGTGAGTGATGCATGATACGTGTTGGTAATTTAAATAGTCCGTATGTATAATCTGGCTGTTACTGTTGCAGGAATTAAGGGACAGACTTGTACAGCACATAAATGAGATTGGACAAAAGGAGGGGAAGGAACGGGATCGGAAACTTAAAGACCTTCTTGCAAAAAGTTTTCCTGTTGTTAGAGTGAAAGCATTGCGTCCTGTAGTCATGTGTATTCTTCGCAACACACCACACATAGAAGAAAAGTACCTGAAAGTACTGGTAAGTTAATGTTATCTGTTGGAATACAGTGCGACTTTGTAATCCTGACATTTCAAGGTAGTTAAAAATAATTCAAATTGTAGAAAATTTACAGATGTAGTAACTATTGGTATATGTATTTGGCAGTGCTTCTGTTACTTTGCAGTAGAGTAGAGTAGAGTGTTTTTGTCTTATATGACAAGCCATCTTATTTTTATTAGAGAGTTTAGATTCTCCTAGTGAAATATTTTCTGAAACAGTGTCTGGTTACATTATAGTGTGTTAAGTTTTGGACCGGCACGGTTCCATATACACATTCTGGTTTACTTTGCATATACTGATTGGTCTTTTATTACATCATATTACCTGTCTGCCTAGGCTTGTTTGAGTGATTGATTGATTAGCATTTGGGTTCGAGACCTTACAGTCCCGATGCACGTAGGCCTTAATTAACGGGCCCTTTGTGCCCCATAATCCGATATCAGCTATGGGTATCACTGTTCCTTTTCTAAAGTTCCAAATGGCCCTCAGACTTAAATCCTGTGGATCCAAGAAAAAGGAATGCAGATATTCATGTCTGAGTGAAGCCAAAGCTTGATACTCACAGAAAATATGGGGCAGGATTTTATCCTCTACTCCTCACCTTCTACATAAGGGACTGTTAGTTAGCCCCATCAAGTAAAAATGTCTTCTTAGGGTATTATGTCCAGTAAGAAGGCCAATCATGACCCTGGATTGTGTCCTATGAAAGGACAAAAGACTGGTCTCTGCGCTCAGACTAGGGCCCAAAATTAGTTCTTGAGCCTGTCTCTGAGTACTACCAAGACCTCGCCACCTTGCCCAGTGCTGGTTATCCAACCAGCATCTTACCTTTCTTCTTATACTCTCCCTAGAGACCCCCAAGGATGGCTCAGGTCCAGCAAACTTCTGAACAGAACCATCTCTTGCATTCTTGTTGGTGATTTCATTTCCTCGTACCTCAGCATGTCCAGGCACCCAATACAGCCCCACAATATGTTGGGTGGAGATAACATTCTATGACTTTCGGCATTGCTGTACCAATGGAGGCGTTGTTCTGGTGGCCTGAAGGGTTTTCTAATCCTCCTGGCTGTCAGAGCAAATACTCACATACTTCTCTGGTCCCACATACAATTGAATTTCATAAGCACAAGCCAAGATAGCATATATTTCAGCCTGAAAAACTGTAGCGTACCTTCCTATAGAAATACTGAGCCTTCTTTCCACAGATTGTCCATAGACTCCAGCCCTGGTCCCCTCCTTCATCCTGGACCATCTCTAAACCAGATGAGCCCTCTGGTCCATTCTTCTCTAATCAGCATGGTAACCCTATATTTGGGTTTGAAATTAAATGCTGGCCTTATAACATCGGCCCCCCATATTAAATATGGGATCTGACTGCTGAAGCTGCATCAATACACAACTATGTCCTTGATTGGAACGAAGCTAAGACCAACTTCCCAGACTCCAGAGATGATGCGCAGCTAGCCTAGCTTCACTGAATTAATAACTCCAGTGGGAGGAGACAAGTAAGTGCATCCATAGCACTAGTAGGGGTAGTGCACATCGCTCCTGTTATCCCTAAGCATTCAAGTTTTTGAATTCTGCTCAGTCTTTTCTTGGCAGTAGCCATCTGACAGCCAGGCCACCAAACTAAGGATACAAAAGTAATGGATGGCCTAATGATAGAGATGTAGAGCCAATGGACTACCGTGGGTCTCAAGCTCCACTTCACGCCATAGGCCCTCCTACATGCCCAAAACAAATTGTGAGCTTTCCTTACTTTAACATCCATATGCTCCCTCCCCGTCAGCTGAGAATCCAGGACTACCCCGAGATACTTGACCGACATAGAGCGACATAAAGTAACACCCAAAAGGTGTGGTTCAAAGAAACCAGAAGTTTTCTTCTCCTTATGTATGCAACAAGCCCAGTTTTGTCGGGATTAATTGACAACCTGACCTTGTCGCACCATGTCTCTGCAGTATGAAGGGCCCGTTATATGATCCCTGACACTGTATTTGGGAATTTCTCCACTGCTAGAAGACAAATGTCATCTGCACAGCCTTGAGTATATACTCCACCCCCTATTGAGCCTTGCTGTCAAGTTGTCAACAACAAGGCATCATAGGAACGGTGACAAAACACCTCCCTGTGGGCATCCCCTAGATACCTCAATGTTCCTGGAGGATCTACCAAGAGTCGCCACAGCCAGGGCCCTCCAGGGTAGCTCTAATCCATCGTACAATGGTGTAGTCAACCCTGTGTTTAATAAGAGTACCACACATGGAGTCATAGGAGGTGTTATTAAACACCTCTTCTCTGTGTGTGTGTGTGTGTGTGTGTGTGTACTGGACAATTGGCATTATCGCACATATTAGTCCATTCATAAGTGGGTTTACATTGGATCTGGGATAGCATAGTGAATGTAGTGAGTGGGCTACAGATGGATACATCATGGTTTGATTCCTTGTAGGAGCAAGATATTTTTCTTTTCTCCGTTACATTCAGACCAGTTGTGGGACTCACCTGCTTCCTGTTTATTGGGTACTGCCGTTCTTGCCTAGCTGTAAAGCAGCTGGGTCATGAAGTTTACAAGTCACTTCCATATAGTGCTAAGGTTAAGAAAGAGTGGAGCTGTGCCTTTGCTCCCCATATATGCCACAATGGTGTGGACAGGAACAACTTTACCTTTTATTAAGATACATTATATTGTTTATTGCATTGACAGGTTCGGGACCGAGAGCTCTATGGTGACACAGATACGGAAGTGAAGAGGCAGATCTGGAAAGATAACCAGTCACTGTTTGGTGATGAAGTTTCTCCTCTACTCAGCCAGTACATCAAGGAGAAAGAAAACATTCTTTTTGATCATCTGAATCTTACCAACCTCTTCTTCACACCATCTCCTAAAGTACGTACCTCTGTAGTGTATTGTCTGTGGTAGTATAAAAGAACGGTTCTTATATCACTAAAATTCTAACCATTCAGTTGAAATGCATTTTTAAATACATATACTGTAACTGGGATTGCCATTGTTCTCAGGGTTCCCTTACTGTTCCTATCTCAGTCAGAAAAATGCCTCTGTTAGAATTCAGTTTGGAACATTGGCCATTTCAGATTCTTTTGCTGTAGTGTTCACGAGATGTTTGTACTGAAAACACTGAAAAGAGGTACTCCTTATTGCAGTACACATAGGTTTTTAATGCATCATTAGTAATTTTGCAATATGGCTGTTAGGTTTTCTGATGGTCATAACTGGGAAGTTTTCTGCAGGTGGTAGAAGAAGCAAAACAGAATTTTGTAACCTATAGGCAAATAATTAAACTCAAATCACTGAAATAAAAATTTTTCACATTACCACATTAAAATTACATATGAATGATTCACTGGCTGAATGATTTTCAAATTTTTGTTGTCAGTCTTCTCCAAATCAGTTACTGTTCCATCCTGGTTTACATGGGTTCATCTGTATCTCAAAACCCTTGCTGTACCTACTTCATATGGCTACAGTATGTGCCTCAGTCTGCTCCTGATATTTTTTTAAGTATTTTTGAAGTGGTGGTGATGGTGGTGGGTGGGAGGGAGTGGTAAGTGGTTATGGCAAAGCTATGGCAGGGTGTTAGGGGCAATTTCTCACTCTTCCAACCCCTGCTCCATAGCAACGCTGGTGGACTGCTATTTTATTTTTCTTGTTGGGGGTGTTCTATATGAAAAATATATTTTAAGAAGAGTTCTGAACTTACAGATTTATATTCAACTTTGTTTTTTAAGCCCTTTTTTAATGGATTGAGTTTTTTGTAGTCGGAAGAATGGTATGTTTTCTGTTTTTTGTTGTACCTGAGAACACTGATTTTTAGGAATATTTTTAACAAGATTTTCTGCACATTTAATAATGATGTTCAAAATTCAGAATTTGAAATCATTGCAGTATATTTCAGATAGATTTTTGGCTGTAAAATTTAGTAGGGAAGTTTATGCGAGCTGTTGATGGTCACTCAGTTTGTCTTCCAATCCATGTTCAGGTGCGTCGGCAAGGGGAAGTGGTACAGAAGCTGGCGCATATGATAGGAACCAGCGTGAAACTGTATGACATGGTTCTTCAGTTTCTAAGAACTCTGTTTCTTCGTACTCGTAACATTCATTACTGCACACTCAGGGCAGAGCTTCTGATGGCTCTGCATGATTTGGAGGTTCAGGTAATTGAAACGTATTTTGTTTTCTGTCTGACATCATGTTTGAAAGTTTTATTTGCTGTAAGAATTTATTGAACTTTTTTAGTGATGTACTCGCCACAAAGAAACAGATCATACTGTATTTTTAACGCTTTAAAGCATAGGGATTCGTAAAGGTAGGCCTACCTCTAACACTAAAAGCTCCATATTTTTCCCACATTATGAATGTATGTGTTACATGTAGATCTTACAATTAACAGTCACTTAATATACTGGGTTTGCCAATTGGTCTTGCTAACTAAAGCACATGGTGTTCTCTGTGAGTTATGAACTGAATATAATGTAGATTTGTTTTAGTTTTCAGGAATTTAAAGTACGTATTCAGATCATATTGTGCTGGGGACAAATAATGTAGCACAAAATTCCTGCTGAGATGCTCACTGTTTCATATTTTCATCAGATTACGAAACATGACTGTACATAATCACTTTTTTGCTGAAGTTAGGTCAGGCTCACCTGAGTGGGTTTTAACTGTGTTTTCAGCCTGAGGACAGGAACTGATCCTATACCCAAAATGTAGTGAAGTTAAGTAACGGAGGATGATGGACGGAGCCCATAAGGTACATGATTCAAACAAAAGAGTGAGATCTGTGTTTTATCTGGCGTTACTATTACAAAGATTATTAGAGCAGTATGATTTTGATATCAGCTTTTCTGAAAATTCCGTTTGACCATCCACTATGTACATGAGACAGAATTGTTATTGGCTCAATCGTTTATACCAGCTGTAACATTTTGGGCTGTACAAAAATCTTGTTTTCCTCCCAGTGTACCCCACGATATGGTGTTTGTTATACATTGTTGGAATGTTGTCCTCCCTCCGCAACCGCACTTTGAATTTTGACATTCTTTCCAGCCTTTTTAATTAATAAATTGTGTGATTTCCAGAGGAATTTGGTGTTGACTTGAATATTGCCCAGTTTCGTAGATGTTTTGTGAGACTTTACAATGACGGTGGTGTCTTTCAAATTTTGCTCAGAGTTATTGGCAACAGGGTGTGTTGAACAGATTTCCGGCCATATGTGTTAAAGACTGTCATTATCACTGACTTTTCTGGACTTTTTCTATTGGGGATTCCAAAGAATAGATTGTGTGAAGTAAATCACGACACAGTAGAAATGAAAACTGCAAATGGAAATGAAATTGAAGAGATATTACGGTGACATTTGTGATTGGTTTAATATGACTCAGTAGTGTTCAGTGCCAGGCTGTTGTGAACAGAGTTATGATACTTTGTTTCCATTAGAGGTGCAATTCTCTCCTGCTGTCCATTGATCCGCCTTCATGTGCCTTTTTGACTAGAGAGAGGTGGGTTGTTAAGTGAAGCTGCTGGGAGCTCATGATGAAATGGGGGGTACAGCATTGTTTCCTGCAAAATAAGTTGCTTCAAGTTGCATGGGGTAATGAATTCATGAATGGATTAATTTAATGCTATAATTATAAATTTATTTTTAAGACTGTTAATTGTACAGTTTTTAGCAGTGGAGCAGTATCAGAATTTTTGCAATGCCTTTTAGAACAGAGGTGCAGTAAAGTAAGATTATTTTTTCAGAATGATATCATAAATCCTTTAGCCAAAATTTTATCTTTCTTCATCACATTTACATCATGTCACTACATAATGAACATATCTTTCAGGATTGGAGATGTAAAAGGTGGACAGTAGTTAAGTGACTGTTGACCTCTCTGGAAGGACTCTGCACCTTGGAGTTAGTGAGCTGTCAGGGTGTCATATAGAGTGTATTTCATTGGTTAATGAATTTTCTGAATGTGAGCTAAGCTTATATGTTCCTTTATTAACAAATTTATTATCTGACAATGGTACATAAGAAAGGCACTCTATGGGAATTTTCTTCTGAACATGTTACTATTGTTGAATTGGGACCAGCTATTTTTACGTGTAATGTGAAGATATGGAAATACTATTTTACGGTTCATGGATGTCCTGTATTTTGCAGGTCAACTGTGTACTCTGTTAGGAATAATCATATTTGTAATTGTGAAAACAGATAAACATAGCTAAGAAAATTCCAAGCAAGTAGTTTAGCATTTTTTGTGTTCCCACTGACAAATGTGTACAGTATATTTAAATGTTCATGTGGAATTATGTGACATACAGCATATGGAGAAGTTTGCTGTATTGTATGCCTATGGTGTTGAAGATACATCCTTAGATTTTGTTTTCTTTTTTCCCCAGGATATTATATCAGTGGATCCATGCCATAAATTTACGTGGTGTTTAGATGCATGCATTAGAGAAAAAAATGTTGATATTAAAAGATCACGTGAATTACAGGTATGTTCTTAAAACATTTTACATGTGTTTTGAAATTTAACTTTGTGCAGTAACTGAAATGAATGTGACTGCACTTTATATGTTCCTTATCCATGCATTAAATAATAATATTATGTTTGTATAACAACCAACAAATGCACATCGATAAAATATGTATATCGTATGTTACTACGTAACAACATGTTTCAGTTGCTTCCGCAACCGTCGTCAGGGTGTCATACAAGAATCCAAACTGTATACAAACAGTTGCACACAATATGTATAATAAAAACCACCTGATATTACAGTTACTATTAGTGCTCTCTGTGGTCATACAGTGTTGTATTATGTTATTGTTAAAAACAGGCATAATTGGGTGTGTTTATATTGCTTCTTAGCTGTTTTTAGTTTGTGCACACCCTGTAATAAGAATAGTGTAGATATAGGCATAACTTATGTCCATAGTTATGCTATTCTGTGCAACGTTTTGTATATTGTTGGTGCTGTAACATGTTGGTAAAAAGTAATATATGATAAACATATTTTATCAATGTGTATTTGTTGGTTTATATGTAAATATAAGAATGTAATTGCAGTTTTGGTTATTTTTGTAGGGTTTCTTGGATAGCATTAAGAGAGGCCAGGAACAAGTACTAGGGGACCTGTCCATGACCCTATGTGACCCTTACGCTATTAACTTCCTTGCTACTTCAGCAACAAAAATTCTCCAGCATTTAATTAATAATGATGGGTTACCTCGGGATAACACTGTGCTCATATTATTGCTTAGGATGCTGGCGCTAGGACTGAGTGCATGGGTGATGATTGATTCCCAGGTAAGTTCAGTAAAAGAAAGCACTGAATAACTGTGTTAGCAGTGTTCCCTGTGAGTAGATTTTAATGAATTTTATGTCTCTGTGAAAGTCAAGTTGTGTAGTTAAGAACCACACCATGAAGACTTATAGGTGAATGGAAGTATAGTTCCATACATTTTCATTCTTGGCACTAGATAGATATGAGTGGTCAATGACATGCCTTGGTTGCTTTATGCCTAGAGAATATCCCTGGTACATCCTGGACACTGGACACCAAGCATAGCTCTGGCTGAGCTAGGAATGAACTCTGATTACCTGGTTGTCCAGCTTCTGGCTTGGTTTCCATATTGACTGAACTATCTGAGTTGTTTTGAATCTTTGTGCCGCAGTGGAAATGTTTTTTACTTGAGTTTTTCCTTAGTTTATAGTGCCAGCTGAAGTGTAACATTCCATTACATTTTGATGGAGTTAGGTCTGACAGGATATTTCTTAACTTTTGCAAATGGTCTGAACAAAGGAACAGTGTTTTACAACAGTATATTTTAAGACATCTTAAAGATATTTAAATTTAACTGAAGTTTTTTTATGTTATCTCTACTCTTTTTCTTCATATAAGAATATACACTTTCTCTTAAGTAAACTGCAAGAGCAAATGCAAAATCCTGTGTTGTATCTGAGATGATGTCTGATACAGGTTGTTGAAATTTATAGCCAAGTATGAACGTATGTTGGCTGTATATATCATGACCATTGAGGGCAATGTGTTTTCATGCATAACTGTAAGATTGTATAGAGTAATTTTGAATTACATGTAATAATGTCAAATTCATGATCTGCTCCTAAAATCAAAGAAAAAGGTTCGTATAAAGATATGGTTGCAGTTACTTTTTTGACTAGAGTGGGAAGGATTAGGAAAGACAAGTAATGTATTTTAGGAGCACACTTGTGTTTAGATTTATCAGAATTCAATATAATGGTATCTTAATGTTGACTGAATATGTACAGACGTTGCTGAAAATGCTGTTGGTTACTGTGCATGCATAATTGAGTCCTGTGACGCTAAGTAGTCCTGGCATGTCGAAAGTTGCCACGCTTGTCATGTTCTTGTCACATCTGCTTCATTCTGGCTTGTCCTTTGTTTTAATTCTTTTCGAGTTCTGTATACCGTATAGATGGCTGCGTGAGTAGAAGTTAGGAGGAGTGAGACTGGGTTATTGCAAAGACCACACAAGGCCCTTGTTTTGTCTTATTTATCAGTATGGATAGTGAGAGTATGAAAACTGCTCACACATGAAATGAGCATGAACTCTGTGGCACATTAAGCATGTTTAATTTGTATTGATGGTGACCGTGGTAGCACGGTGGTTAAGGTGCTGTGCTACAAATTGGAAGGTCGCTGGTTCAATCCCAGCTGGTGCCGTTGGAATTTTTCTTTGACATAAAATCGTTCCGATCGCACTGTGGCCTTGGGGTTGACTCAGCCTTTAACAGAAATGAGTACCATGAGCATTTCCTGGGGGTAAAGGTGGCCGGTGCATAAGGCTGACAACCCTTACAACCATCCTGTGCCGTTGTCATGAAATCTGGGAACCTTAACTTTCTGGAACCCTCTGGGCCACTCCAGGCCTGTAACGGGACTGCTTTACCTTCTTTTAAATTTGTATTGATAGTGCTACATGTACCAGTAAGGCACCAAGTGTCATATTACATTGCTAACAAAGCAGTTGAAGTGTCTTGTTTGTAGGAAGTTTTTGGCTTGGTTTTAGGTGTAGAATGTGACCATAATATTTGTTCTGTGTACAGTCTGCAGATTACTGTCTTCTGGGTTGTGTATTGATGTTGCAGAGGAAACTGCTGCCTCTCTCCATCATCAGAGAAGATACATCCTCAGATCTTGCATATATGATCTTTTCTCATCCTTCATTCCATCACAAGTCAAAATAATGCACAGATATTGCTGCTGACTGGCATACATTCCTCTATCACACAGTGACCAAATAGCATCAAGTTTACTTTTACAGGGGCATATAATTTGTGTGCTTGTGCATTTCCCTGGTGCTTCAGGTATAATATTTACAATATAAAGGCATGAACATAATTCAGGAGACAAAGAATGAAAGTGTCCGTAGATCTGTGATCGTGGATCCTTTACCCCATGAAGCAGTTTTTCACAGGCTGTGCATTTCTGTCAAGTGTTATGACTTCATGCAACTTACAGTGTAATAAATCGTTAGAGTAATGTGTCATTTGGTTTTTGACACCATACTAAACACCACTCATACTGAAACTAGGCATTACTGTAACTATAGGAGTGTCCAGATTGCTTTTCTCAAAATATCACACAAATGTTGAAACAAGA
>Ga0209755_10007896_pt1 | contig 11477 bp, 12 predicted proteins | sample TergutCo191P1_FD_187301 | JGI IMG/M metagenome (GOLD analysis project Ga0209755, IMG submission 187301) | Cornitermes sp. P1 segment gut microbial communities from Petit-Saut dam, French Guiana - Co191P1 (SPAdes) (version 2) | ecosystem: Host-associated > Arthropoda: Insects > Digestive system...
CTGTCAACGGTTTTCACGTAAAGCACTTGCGTTTGATCCGGTGAAAGCGAAAAGCCTTCAATACCTCTTGAAAAGTGAGAAAGTTTTCTGCTTCTACCGTTTCTAACGGTGATTTCGTGGATTTGTCCGCCTTTCAACGCGTAAATCCGTTGTCCGTCGTTGCTCCAAACCAAATTACGCTCGCTTCCCGCGGTACGCGTGAGTTGGCGAACATTGCTGCCGTCCGCATCCATCAGGAAAATCTCTGCATTTCCTCTGTTCGAAGGAATACAAAAATAAGTCACAGTGTATGCAATCGTTTGTCCGTCGGGCGATACAGCGTATTCACCAACACGACCAAACGACCACAAAATTTCAGGTGTCATTCTGCCGTCAACAACAGTAACTTCAGGTTTTCCGATGATTCGTTCATTCGTGAACTGATTTCCTGCCCATTGACCGATATGCACTCCGCCAAAAAATAGAACTGGTGCAAAAAGAATACATGCAATAATTTTGAAAGGTGTAATTTTCATGGTGTTTGTGTTTTTAATTTTTTACAAAGTTACAATTTTTTTTTGAAATAACAAAACCCACATGGAATAATTGTTGATTTTTTTGTTGAATTTGGATTTTGTCATTATTTTTTGTATCTTTGTGTTCTGAATTATAAACAAAAGGAAACAACTATGATAAAATAGCGTGTGCCAGACTTGTCGAAGTGTAGGTCATACGCGGAAAAAACATACATAACAAAAAAGCATTTGCTTTATTCTTAGCTATTGTAAAATTTGGCGATTTAGAGATAGTATTAAGGGAATAAGTTGAATGTTCGCGTGTATAAGCGTGAACTTAACTTCGTTTCTTAGATACAAAGGTTACGCCAAATACCATCAATAGCGGGAAACAATTAAGTTTCACGCTTTTTTTTATGTCCAAAAGTCAGAAATCAAATTAAACACAAACGCATAAAAACAGTTCAAACTTAACCAAAGTCCGAATAGGGAGCGGACGTAAAGCAAAATATTATGAAAAAGAAATTAACCACACTAATCTGTAGTATTGCTATAGGTATTGCATCGTTAGTGATGATCTCGTTGCTAACAGGTTGCTCATCAGATGATAGGGGGAGTTGTCCTGCAGGATGGAATATGCATAGAATTCACGGCACAACTACTAATTGTGAAAGCTTTTGTAGAGCGTCTGGCGAAAGAGGAATAAGTGGTTCTGGAGGCGGTAGCAATGTAACGATTTGCTGTTGCAGAAGGTAAGAGACATATTATTAACTAAAAAAACAATTCAAACTAAACCTGTCCGAATAAGGAGCGGACGTAAAACAAAACATTATGAAAAAGAAATTAATCAGTTTAATTTGTAGCATTGCAGTTGGCCTTGCATTATTAGTGGCCTTGTCGCTATTAACAGGTTGTGAGTCAGATGGGTGTCCCTCTGGGTTTAGAGATGCAGGAAGTGCTTCAACGAGCGAAGCTTGTCGGAATAGGTGTAATCCTTCCTCTGCCACATCTTTTACTCCTTTCCGCTTCGTTAGTGGCCAATGTTGTTGCCAACGATAAAAGACATATTACTAATTTATAAGGTTGTGCCCGACACGTATCAGGGATAAAACTATGAAAAAGAAATTAATCACGTTGATCAGTAGCATTGCGATAAGTCTTGTAGTATTAACGGCAATGTTGCTGTTAACAGGCTGTAATTCGGATTGCCCAGCGGGGTATTCTAATCGAGGGGTAGCGTCATCGCTTGACATGTGCCGTAGCCGTTGTGATAGAAATAACGACACCCGTGCACATTGGTTTCCCATTTCAGGCGATTGCTGCTGTAGAAGATAATTCAAACTAAAAAACTTAATAGTAATTAAAACAAAACACTATGAAAACACTAAACAAAACACTAATTTACATCGCTATGATAGCGATTGCAGGAACATTCTTTACTAGCTGTAGAGGTCAACAACCAGCCGCAGTAGCACCACCATCACCGCCCATTGCAGCAGTGACAGGTGCAGTAGAAGTTCAAACGCCTTTTGAAAGCCCAGAGTATCGCTCTGATGCAAATCATTTTCGTGCAGTCAATCAAGGCACAAGTATTGATTATGCTATGGCAAGACGAATTGCTATGCAAAATGCAAGAACTGAGCTTGCCGCTGGAATCGAAGCAACCCTAAGGGCTGTAATAGACCAGTATGTTGATCAACGACAAGTTGGTAATGTTCAAGAATTCCAAACAAGAATGCAAGAACAATCACGCACAGTTGTAAATCAAAGACTCAACGATGTTCGCGTTTTAGGTACTCGAACGTTTCGCTATCCTGACAACCGACTTGCGGTTTGGGTAGCCATAGAAATGCCAAGAGAAGCCTTAGTTCAAAATCTAAACGAGCGTCTTTCGCAAGACGATAGATTGCGATTGGATTTTGATCAGCATTTGTTTCAGCGAATATTCGATGAGGAGATGAGAAGATTTGACCAAAACAGATAATCTTTATGAGAAAAAAACTATTTGTCTCAATCCTATCCATCATGGTTTCATTTGCTCTTTTTGGGCAAATGAGACCGGGTTGGATAAACTCGGAAATGCGTGGGATGGAGTTTCCCTCGAACGTGTTTTTTACGGGCTACATAGGCGGAACGACACGCTCAGGCGAAACTTTGGAAACTGCCAAACAACGCCTATCGAGAGATGCACAGAGCGAGCTTATCGAAAGCATCCGAATACAAATTGTAAGCACTACCGACTCGGAAAGCAGGAGCATCCGAATAAATCAAACGGAACGCTTAACGAGCGAATTTACGGCAAGGGTTCAGACAGTATCTGAAGCCAAAGTTGCCGCAATGCGAACAGAAACGTTTTTTGATAGAGAAACGAGGATGATTCACGCTTTTGCCTACGTTCGCATAACAGACCTTGCAAACTATTATCAAAGTCAGATTTCTCTTTGGTTGAATGAGGTTGAAGGCACGCTAAACACGGCAATCCAGCTCGCAGAAAGAGGACGAAAAAGGCAAGCCCTTGAAAAAAGCGAAGCCGTAATCGAACTCTTTGCAAATGTTCTTTATGCACAAGATTTGCTGACTGCTATCTCTGTTGCTAAAGGTCAACGAGCAAATGACCAAATTTTGCAACAAAACAGAAGTCAGCAGTTGCGAAATAGGCTTATTCATACCATTGCCGATTTGGAAAACAGCATTTACATTTTTCTGGAAATTGTAGAAGTTGTAGATGGCGAAAGTGTTGATTTTATTACAACCCGATTGCCCGGAATACTCACGGATAAAGACTGCAACTGCAATTTTACAGAGTTTGAGGATCAGGCCGATTTTGTAATAAGAATCAATGCACGACTTGTTCGCTGTTGGAACACAGAAAGCGATGTTGCGTTTTGCACGGCAAGTGCAACGGTAAGTGTTCTCAATACTCACTCACAACGTATATTGCGACCAAATATCCCAGAAGTCAGAGAAGGTTGGACACGCAATGACAGAGAACGAGCCATTGAGGCGACTTTTAGAACATTGACGAACACAATCGCAGAACAAATACTGCCGATGATTAGAAATTAAAAAAAAAACACAAACAATTATGAAAAAGACAATACTCTTCGCACTTGCCTTGTTTTGCACAAGTGTGATATTTGGAAATCAACGACAACAGGTTGCCGTTTGGGTAGAAGGTCCAGATCCGGCAAGGACAGTTATCGCAAGCGAACTCGTACGAGCTATTTCTGCAAGCCCTCGCCATACTGCGGTAGAGCGAAGTGCCGATTTTCATAGACTGATGACTGCGGAGATTGCCCATCAACAAAGTGGAGATGTAGATAGGCAAGTTGCACAATTAGGGCAACAATTAGGTGTGCAGCTCATTCTCGCAGCAACAATTACACCATTTGCTGGAACAAACCATATATCCGCTCGAATTATCAATGCTCAAACTGGAGTAATTAGTGGAGCAGCGACTGCAAGCTGTACGTTTGCAACGATTGATGCAGTTACCAATACAATAGAAAGTTTGGCAGCTAATCTATTGGGAATTCAAACTAGTACTGAGTTAGCTAACATAGAAAGAGGGTTCAGAACTATCGGTGGGACCCTGCATGTGCAAACGGTTCTCTCTGCTAGAAGTGTTCAGCATGATGATGCTGTGCGCGCGTGTCGTAATAGTCGCGTAGGGGGATTTTACGATTGGAGATTGCCTACTCTTGCAGAGGCAAATCGTATAATTGCAAATAATCGAGAAGCGGTTCGAGTTTCGACAGGGAATAGTACGCTTTGGACATCTACTGATGCAGGTAATAATAGTCGCTCTACCTTCGACTGGACAGGTTTTATTTGTACTCGCTTCGACGGGCGGAGTGCTTCTGGTCACAATAGACTTGCTTGTGCAATCTGCGTGCGTGGGCGCTAACATTTGTAGGACATACACACTTAAAACAAAAAAAAACAATGAAAAAAACACTCATTCTACTACTTGCCATATTCTTTGCAAGTACAGTTTTCGGACAAAACCAACGGCAACAAGTTGCTGTTTGGGTAGCAGGGCCAGATCCTGCAAGAATGGTTGTAGCGAATGAACTTGTGAGAGTCGTTTCTGCGAGTGATCGCTATATCGCTGTGGAGCGTAGTGCTGATTTTCTGAGGTTGATGACTGATGAAATCGCCCACCAACAAGGTGGCCATGTTGATCGGCAAATTGCTGAGTTGGGGCGACAATTGGGAGTTCAGCTCGTTTTAGTTGCAACCGTTACGCCGTTTGGCGAGACAAACCACATTGCTGCTCGAATTATCAATGCTCAAACGGGACTAATCAGTCGTGCAGCAACAGCTCATTGTAGGTTTGCGACCATTGATCAAGTTATCAACACCTCCGATGGCTTAGCCTCTGAATTGCTAGGAATTCCAACGCGTGCAGATAGAGAAAGAGTGCAAGATTCGATACGGAGAGTAGCAGAGCAAGCGGAAAATATCCGGCGAGATAGAGAACGAGGTTTTACGGCATCGGGTAATTTCTTTATACAAACAGCATTTTCTGCAGTTGGCGTTCAATATCGAGAAGCCGTAAATGCGTGTCGAGATAGTCGCACTGGAGGATTTAACGATTGGAGACTGCCTACCGCAGCAGAAGCACAACGTATCATTGTCATAAATAATGAAAATGGAGGAGTCATACAACTCGGTCAGGAATGGGACCGGAGTTGGATTTGGACAACTACAGAGATAGGTAATCATCGTCACGCTACTTTCAATAGAGAGGGTCGTACAGGAGGTTGTGGGACTACTGCTGGTGGTTGGAGCGAAGGAATTATTAATAATCGAATTTCTAACCGTTCACCCTCCCGAAATAATGCTGTTTGTGTACGTGGTAGATAGTTTTTTTACAAATCAAAAATATCAAAATTATGAAAAAAATATGTTTTTTGCTACTAGCGTTATTTTGTACAAGCGAAATGTTAGGACAAGCAGGCACAAGGTCGGGACGGCAAGCAGACGAACAGATTGTAAGAGATGCCCTTGCACAACAAGCTCGTAGGGATGCCGAAATAGCAAACAATAGAAGAGTAGGGAGAACTTGGATGCTAATTGGCGGCCTTTGGGTAGCTATTGGCGTTCCAATTTTAATAGTGGGTACGGGTGATGATTCAGACAGAGGAGGTACTACTGCATTAGGAGTGATGTTTTGCGTAGGTGGCGTTGCTATGTTTTGTTATGGAATAGCGAGACGTAACAGAGTTCCGAGAACCCATGCCTTAAACTCTATTCCTCTTTTGAATGACCCGAGTATTCCTGTGATGCCAGAGTTAGTGTTTGGACAAACATTTTTTGGTCAAAATTTCTATGGAGCAGGTGTATCAATACGTCTAAACTAACAAAATATCAATATCGCTAACAAAAAGTTGCGCCCGACACGTATCAGGGATAAAATTATGAAAAAGAAATTAATCACATTAGTCTGTAGCATTGCAATTGGTCTTGTATCATTAGCGGCGATGCTATTGCTAACGTCCTGTGTGGAAGAAGATTCCAGATGCCCTTCAGGGTATGTATTTTCGACAAGTACAACAGTGACTACTGATCAAGCAGGTTTTTGTAGCAGACATTGTGGTAGTCGTAGTTCGAGAGTTGCTTCTGGGGGAGGTTGTTGTTGCAGAAGGCAATAACAAATGTCAACGAATTAACTAAGGGAGCAAGTGTTTTTTTGCTCCCTAAAGCTTCACAAATTATGAAACAAAAACTACAACTCATACTGAGCATTATTTTGGGTGCAGTGTTTATCATTTCAGGTGTAGAAAAAGTCGCCAATACTGCGGCTTTTGGAAATCTAATTACTCAATGGGGATTTAGATGGCTACATCCGCTTGCACCTTTTATTGCACTGGCTCAAGTTGGTGTCGGCTTGTGTCTGATATTGGGCATTAGACGCCAAATAATGGCGTTGGCAACCGTTGCCATGTTGGTGGGATTTTCGTTGGCTTATACGTATGCGTATTTTTGGCGTGGTGTGGCCGACTGCGGTTGCTCCGAAATTATTACAATTGGCGAAGGTATTTGGCTGTTTTATCTGAGAAATGCTGTGCTATTGGGCATATCATTGTTCATCGGACTGTATTATTCCGAAAATCAAGAAAAAATAAGTGAAACAAAAAATATGGTATTGTTGGGTGTGCTACTGCCTATGATTTTTGTTGCGGGATTTACGTACCGACTTCCTACATCTTTTCAACATGGTGGAAGAGAATACTCATTGCTCCACCAACACGTAAAAGATACGCCATTATTTCAATACCTTCAAACCGATCCGAATAAATCGTATTTGGTGTTCTTCTATTCGTATACTTGTCCGCATGGTTGGAATTCCATACAAAATTTCAAACATTTTGGGCAAAGCCAGGTCGTTGACTCTATAGTTTCATTTGCTTTTGTTGGTCAATATATGTCGGATATGCATATAGAAATTTGGAGCGAATTCGTTCGCTTTTTTGGCGACTTTGGAACACAAGAGATCCTGAATGATAGCGAAATTTCACAACTCATAGAGTTCGTTCCGACAACGCTTTATATAAGGAATGACACAATACAAAAAATAATGGTTGGTGCTTTGCAGTCGCCATTTACATTTCAAAAAATCCAAAAATCGAATAATCAATGAAAAAAATAATAAGTTTGCTTATGGCGGTTGTACTGCTTGCAATCGTTAGCTGTAATAGCGATGTGCCTGTAACAAGCATGGATATCAACCCAAGTGCTATAGCACTTCAATTGAATAGCACCGCAACACTAACTGTAGATTTTCAGCCTGCCGATGCTACTAGGCAATCTGTAGGATGGAGTTCGAATAACCCTAGCATTGCGTCAGTAAACAACAATGGCGTAGTAACTGCACATAGCGTAGGAACAGCAATCATAACAGCAACTACAAACGACGGCAGGCATACAGCCACAAGCCTAGTAAGTGTCACAACTTTACCGAGAAGGGGTGATGTATTTGTTGGAGGGGTAAAATTTGATGGAGAAAATACACAGGTTGTTCTGTGGAAGAATGGTGTGGCACAAATATTTTCTAATAGAGCTTCTTTCGACGATGGTATTAGTTCTGTTTTTGTATCGGGCGATAATGTGTACATGTCAGGTGTTTACAGAGGTGTTGCTACGCTTTGGCGAAACGGCATTCCTCAAACGTTGAGTACCCAATGGCACTCGAGAGCAAATTCCGTTTTTGTAGCGAATAACAATGTCTATGTGGTCGGATACAGATTTGATCTTGTCAATGGAAATGCACAAAATATTGCCACGCTTTGGCGAAATGGCGTGCAACAAAACCTTCCGAGTGGCCAGGAAGGCTCTTTTGCACTTTCTGTTTTTGTATCTGGAGGCAATGTGTTTGTGGCAGGGTATGAGTTTAGGGGCGACCAGACCATTGCTACACTTTGGCGAAATGGTGTGCGACAAAACCTCGCCAATAACGCATGGGCGACTTCTGTTCATGTGGTCGGAGGCAATGTGTACGTAGCAGGAACGGTAAGGAATACGCAAAATGTTGGTCGGACTGCTGTTGTTTGGCGAAATGGTACACGACAAAATCTTTCGACTATATGGGCTGAGTCAAACTCTGTTTTTGTATCTGGTGGCAATGTGTTTGTGGCTGGAAGTGAGGTCGGTCAATTTATATTTGGTGATCCGCTCGCTGGCGTTGATCACGCTATGATATGGAGAAACGGCGTTCGTCAAGCACTCACGCCTACAGCTGGTATGAGAACTTTTGCGAGTGATGTATTTGTGGTAGGTAATGATGTATTTGTGGTAGGGGCTGAACGGCGTGTTGCGAGGCTTTGGCGAAATGGGGTACAGCAAAATTTACAGATAAACACACCTAATTCTATAGCTATGTCCGTTTTTGTCGTGGAGTAAGGCAATGAAGCCATACATAGACATTGCTGATGATATCAAGATAGATGCGATGAGTAAATTTAATCAATTGTGATTTTTTTCAAAAAAAATGACTATCTTTGCAAATTGAAAAAAATGCTCTCAAAATTTCAAATATCAACACCTCACAAAAACCTCTACGACATCACAAGCAAAGTCCGTGAAGCCATTGCCAAAAGCAGTATTGCCGACGGCATTGCCGTTGTGTATTGTCCGCACACCACAGCAGGAATAACCATCAATGAAAATGCCGATCCTGATGTTGTGCCGGATTTACTTCTTGGTTTAGACAAAGCATTTCCCGACAGAGCAGAATTTCGCCACGCCGAAGGCAACAGCGCTGCTCATCTCAAAGCAAGTGCCGTTGGAGCGAGTGAAACTGTAATTGTGAGCGGTGGTAAGCCTGTTCTCGGGACTTGGCAAGGCATTTATTTCTGCGAATTTGACCCGCCACGAGAGAGAACTTTTTTTGTAAAGGTCATTGAAGGGTAGAACGGAAGTCGTGCTAACACGATTTTTTTTTTTGAAAAATAAGGATGCAGTAACCCAAAATGTTAAAATCTTTTAACTAAAATAATTTGGCAGAACCAAAAAAATGTCGTAACTTTGCAAAAATATTTCTTAATGAAAGACCAAAAAAACATAAAACCCTACGATTATACGGACGACAATATGCCTTGCTGTGTCAATGATTCTGGCGCTTTTGGCGAAGTCAGCGATGAACTTAAGCAGTTGATTGACGAACGTCTTGCTGCCATTGAAAATGGCACAACGGAATTTTTCTCTAATGAGGAAGTAGAAAGAGAATGTCAGTTAAGACTGCAATCGTACAGACAAGAGCAACCAGAGTATGCATAGTATCATTTGGACAAAGGAGGCAAAGGCTGACAGGCTCCAAATTATAAATTGGTACGAAAGCATACTGTCCAAACTTGCCCAAGAGTTTAACGATGAGGTGTCGCAGAAAATTAATAAGATTGTTGTGCCATTCCCGAAAATAGCAAGAGTTGCCCATAAAAATGCACGGAGATTGTCACTCGACCAGTTTCCGTATAATTTAGTTTACACCATCGATGATGAGAAAAAGGAGGTGCAAATCCTCGCTATCGTCCACGATAAGCGTAATCCAAGCGTTTGGCAAGACAGAGTGGTGTGAGAAAATAAAATGAACACGTGTGGCGTTTTGTGGCACTTTCTAAAACAAAACTCCGAAAACACGCATAAATACTACTGCTCTCGGAGTTTCAGCGGAAAGTGATTTTTCTAACTCGGGAAGAACTTAAAAAACTGCAAGAACACCGCATTCCTGCGACAAAGCAATATCTTGAAAGAGTGCGAGATGTTTTTCTGTTTTGTTGTTTCACAGGCTTACGTTATTCCGATGTTTACAATTTGAAACGTAGCGATGTCAAGAAAAATCACATCGAAATCACAACCGTCAAAACAGCTGACAGTCTCATTATTGAACTGAATGACAAGAGCAGAGCGATACTCGATAAATACAAAAAGATAGCCTTTGAGAATAACAAAGTGTTGCCAGTGATTACAAATCAAAAAATGAACGAATACCTCCAAGAGCTTGCAAAGTTAGCGAAAATCAACGACAATGTGAGAGAAACTTACTACAAAGGAAACGAGCGAATAGATATTGTAAAGCCCAAACATCAATTAATTACAACACATGTTGGACGACGAACATTTATTTGTAATGCGTTGGCTTTGGGCATTCCACCGCAGGTTGTAATGAAATGGACGGGGCACAGCGATTACAAGGCAATGAAGCCATACATAGACATTGCCGATGATATCAAGATAGATGCGATGAGTAAATTTAATCAATTGTGATTTTTTCAAAAAAAATGAGTATCTTTGCAAATTGAAATCAGATTAAAATATGCTAACAGCAGACGAAATAAAAAACATTGTCTCTCGTGGTGAGAGTCATCACACGGACTTCAAGCGTAGCGTTCCGACAAAGGTTAGAGAATTGGCGGAAGAGGTTTGTGCGTTTGCTAATAGCGATGGAGGTGTTATTTTAATAGGCGTTGATGATGAAAATCAAATTATCGGAACGTCGATTGATAATAAAAAACGCTCTGATATTCAGGGTGCAATAAGAGTTGTGTCGCCTGCTATTAACGCAAAAATATATAGCGTTGATGTTGATGGGAAGCAAGTTTGGGTTTTGGAAGTTCCAGCAGGAAATGCTAAGCCTTACTTTACTTCAGGAACAATCTATATTCGAGAAGGTACGAACACGCAAAAACTAACAAGTCAAAATGAAATAGCAGATTTCTTTCTGCGTTGGAATCGTATTCATTTCGATGTTTCACCTTGTCCACGTTTCAATGTTGACAAGGACTTTGACGAGGAAGTGTTCGAGTTGTTTCTTCAAAAATCGGGCATTCCAAACAGTGTGCCACAACAACAAGTTTTGAATAATTTAAATGTTTTCGATGATTCTGGCGTGATGAAAAATGGAGGCGTGATGTTTTTTGGAAAACGACCAGAAAAGATTTTTCCGCAAGCAATTGTACGTTGCGTTCGATTCAAAGGAACAGAAAGAGTTCATATCATTGATGACAAAACATTCGAAGGGTCATTATATCAGCAGTATATTCAAGTTGATAAGTGGTTGAGAGAAAAACTGGCGGTTCGTTATATCATTGAAGGGAGTGGACCTCGCAAGAATATTTGGGAAATTCCAATGGAAGTTTTCAAAGAGTCTGTTATCAATGCTCTTTCGCATCGCGACTATTATCAACAAGGAGCGGTAACGATGATAGAGGTGTATGACGATCGTGTGGAAATTTCTAATCCGGGCGGATTGCTTGAGGAAGTCAAAAAAGAGTTTGGGAAAAAGAGTGCATCACGAAATCCTTTAGTTTTCGAGCTTTTTACACGTATGGATTTAGTAGAGAAAGTTGCTTCGGGTATTCCGCGTATGCGTGATGAAATGAAAAAAGCGAAGTTGCCACCACCGATTTTTAGTGCTGATGGCGGATTCTTTACAGTTACGTTTATGCGACCGAAAGAAAAAGGTGACCCTGTAAATGGTGG
>Ga0209755_10007897_pt1 | contig 11475 bp, 10 predicted proteins | sample TergutCo191P1_FD_187301 | JGI IMG/M metagenome (GOLD analysis project Ga0209755, IMG submission 187301) | Cornitermes sp. P1 segment gut microbial communities from Petit-Saut dam, French Guiana - Co191P1 (SPAdes) (version 2) | ecosystem: Host-associated > Arthropoda: Insects > Digestive system...
TAATCCTTCCACGTAACCTGGGTCGCGGCGGACTGAATCGTAATGCCCCGCTCCCTTTCAAGCTCCATGTGGTCCATGGTCGCCCCCACCCCGTCCTTACCCCGGACCTCGTGGATGGCGTGAATCTTCTTGCTGTAGAACAAAATACGCTCCGAAAGGGTCGTCTTGCCCGAATCGATGTGAGCGCTGATTCCGATGTTCCGCATTTTTGTGATATCGCTACCCATTATCTACAATCTCCTGTAAAACTTGGGGCCAAGTAAGGTTCGTATGGAACCCCATTTCCGTAGAGAATGCCCCTATATGTCAAGATATAGCAAGGTTTGCGAAAATATTCAAGAGGGTAGCGAGCCTATATGCCAACGGCGAGTTTTTCACGGACTATATCGTTAATTACCGCCGCTTGGCTTTTGTTAAACGCCTTTGCCTGTATGCTTAGGTATTCGGCAACATCAGCGTGGCGAATGTCGGCTTCCTCACGACTGCTGGATTTTTTCCTTGAAAACGCATGTTTTATAGACGAGAACCCCGACTACATGGGCAGGGCGAAAATCGTAAGCCTAAGCCTATTCAAAAGCGTCTGCAAAATAAACGGTAATCTCTATACGGTTTCAATAACAACCAGAAAGGCGATACATAACATAGATAAGTTCAGGTATTTCGCCTTGGATTACTCCTCAAAAACCGGTTTCAACTCTATGCATAGCCCAGGCAGCGCGACAAGTTCTGGCCTGTCCTTTTCCCCGTAAGACCTGGTAACCGTCGTCTCGTCGTCGAAAAGATGCACCGCGACCGACTTGCCCTCGCCGTCGATTACCCAATACTCGCGCACGCCGGCATCGCGGTACAGGTTGAACTTTCTATGCATCTCGATTGCCGTGTTCGAAGGTGACAGGACCTCCGCCACGAAGTCAGGCGCACCCCGGCAGCCTTCCTTGCCGCGCTTTTCCCTGTCGCAGACCACCGAGATATCGGGCTGCACGATCGTGTCGTCGCTCTCGTCCTCCTCGTAAGAAAGCCGCACATCGTAAGGCGCAGGATACACCTTGCACTCCCTGCCCGTCAGGAAGACCGCAATTTGCTTCAGCAGTTCAGTAAGGATGGACTGATGATAGGCGTTCGGGGCCGACATTGCGTAGGCCTCGCCGTAGATGATTTCATACCGTTCGCCAGGCTTTAGTTCCCAGTCCTTGTAGTCCGCATAAGTCCAGTGCGTGCTGGTTTCCGTTTTCAATAACGCTTCTGCCATTCCCATAGTATAACCCCAAAACGGTCGCCAATCAATCGGATGCGAAAAGACTGGCAGCCATATGTAAATTTAGCCAGCCAAAGCAACCAAAAGCCTGCACAAAAAATCCCAGGTTCGCCCGAAAGACGAAATGCTCATTCTTTCGTTGGGGGTGTGCATCTCGTGTATATCGGGGCCAAAGGACACAATGTCAACGCCGCTGATTTTCTCGCAGAAAATCCCGCACTCAAGGCCGCCATGAGTGCCGCGTATGACAGCCTTTTTGCCAGACATCTGTTCAAATACCCGCATGGCCTGTTCCCTAAGAACCGACTTTTCGTTGTATTCCCAGGCGGGGTAAGTCCCGCTTACCCTGACGCTCGCGCCAGTCACCTCGGCGATCACGTTAATCTGATCGACAAGCATGTCCTTTCGCGAGCCAACGGAACTACGTATGCCAGAGGCCACGACAACCTCGTCCTCCATGGTGGTCACAACGCCGATGTTAAGGGACGTTTCTGGAAGATCTTCCAGGGCAAGGCTCATGGCCTGCACACCGTTTGGAAGCATTAGCAGGGCGGACACAATTTTGTCGCACAGCGACTGCGTGAACACTTTTTTTACATCCCCAGTACAGTCCTCAAGGCAGATCTCCACGGCTTCGTCGCTCATCGCGTATTCGCGTTTGAAGGTTTTTTCTATCTGTTTTACCTCGTCGGCAAGTTCCCCGGCTTCCGCGTCCGCAAACGCGATTACAGCTTCCGCCTCGCGGGGAATGGCGTTTTCTTTCGATCCGCCGTTTATGCCGCAAAACTGAACGGCAAACTTGGATCGCAGAATCCTAAGTGCCCTGCCCAACAGTCGGTTACTGTTTCCTCGCTCCTTGGTAATATCAACGCCGGAATGCCCGCCCTTGAGGCCCTTGACCTTTAGGGTCTTAACGGCGTAACCAGCAGGCAAATCGCAGTATTCCAGCGGGTATGACAGGTCAACCCTGCCGCCGCCCGCGCAGCTTACTATGAAGAAGCCTTCCTCACCCGAATCCATGTTGAGCAGAAGTCTGCCATCAAACAGACCGCCGTCAACCTCCGCGGCACCTAGCAGGCCGACCTCCTCGCGTGTGGTGATCAGGACCTCCAGCGGTGGGTGGGGAATGTCGAAGCTATCCAGAAGCGCAAGGGACAGGGCCACGGCGGCACCGTTGTCCGCGCCCAAAGTGGTTCCATCGGCCTTTAGGGAATCCCCATCGACGACAAGCTTTATCGGGTCTTTAAGAAAATCATGCATGGTGTCCGCGTTTTTCTCGCAAACCATGTCCATGTGCCCCTGCAAAATAATGGCGCGCGCGTTTTCGTAGCCCTTGGTACCTGGCTTTTTGATGATTACGTTAAGGGCCTTGTCCTGGTGTACCCAAAGGCCCCTTTCCTTGGCAAAGGCGACCAGATAATCGCTGATACCCTTTTCGTTGCCAGATCCCCTTGGAATCTGGCTTATCTTTTCGAAATATTTAAGCGCGTTCGTTGGTTCGTGCTGCCCTGCAAGCATTGGAGCCCCCCGTGCATGTAAAATCTTCCCCACCCGTACTGGTAATTATCGCACCAATTTCCGCTGGCGTAAAGCCTTTGCCTGGCAGATATACGGAAAAAGCCCTGCCAAGTTTCCCTGCTTACTGAAAGCGAGTGCTTGACATCCCCAAAAAAGCGAATGTCACGCTGCAGCTTCCATTCGATGCCTCATTTGTAATTTTTTTTAACAATTAACGAATGGAGGCGACAGGTTGAATGTTCCATGATTTTCGATAAAAAAAATATTACCCGCTTGACATTAACCGCCGATCGTGGTATATAGGTTTTTGTTACCCCCCCCCCCCCCATGCGAGCCGCGCTTCTCGCTGGTTGCTTGTCGCAACAAGTGGCCAGCGGGCTTTAAACGCAGGAAGGTTTTTATGGCAGATTACGATCAGGAGATTGCGAGATATACGGAATCAATCAGGCTTTCCCCAAATTCTGGTGAACGGAAAACCTAGCCTTTCACGGACTAACCATGAAAGAAATTAAAGTACACGAGAGAGAAAATAAACACTCCAGCCATACAACACAGGCCTTCGATTAATGTGATTGTGGTCTGGGATTTGTAGCCATTTTGGGGGGAAATGCCAGACAGCCTGGTGACAACCCAGAACCAGGAGTCATTCGCATGGGAAACGATCATCGCGCCCGCGCCGACCGCCATGACAGTAAGGGTCCGCGCCATATCGGTGGCATCCAATCCAAGATCGGTCATAAGGGGGGCCACCATACCCGACGTTATTATCATGGCGACGGTTGACGAACCCTGCGCCGTTTTTATCACGGCACCAAGTAGGAAGGGGAAGAACAGGCCCAAATTCTGTAGAGCATCGGCATCCTGCGTTATAACATCGATAACGCCAGATTCCCTTATGACATGGCCGAGAACCCCGCCCGCGCCAGTTATGAAAAGAATTGGTCCCATCATTTTCAGCGTCTTTTCAACAACAGAGTTGAACTGCTTAATCCGCTTGGAAGTGGCAAGCAAAACCACGGCGAAAACAAAGCCCGTCGCCAGGGCAATAACCGGCGTACTCATGAAAGCCACTATATCGCCGACGACACCACCAGTCCAACCGGCGATATTCGCGACCGTGCCCAGACTCATAAGCAGGATTGGAGCCAGAATGGGCGAAAGGGCCATCAGGCCGTTGGGCAGCTTACCGTATTCCGCCACTAAGTCCTCGTAGGATTTTACCGTATCGTTATGCGCCCCCTCAAGGTCCTCCTCCGACTTCACCCTTTTGCCCACGTTTACCGAATAGAAATACGCACCGATAAGCGCCGGAATGGAGATAATCGTTCCCACGATGATGACGAGCAACAGGTTTTCACTAAGGCCAAGCTCGTATGAAGCTATAAGAGGGCCAGGTGTAAGCGGAATAAGTATATGCGAGGCGTACAACCCTGTGCTTAGACCCATGGCCGTGGCGACCCCGCTGGCTTTGATGCGCTTTACCGTGGACTTCCGTATCGGGTTAAGGATGGGATAGGCCGATTCGCAGAAGATGGGCACGGACACAATCCATCCCATAATGAGGAAGGACAGCGTCGGGCTTTTCTTGCCCACGCCCTTGATTAGCATGTCGGCGATTTTGAGCGCACCGCCAGCGGCATCAAGAGTAAGGCCGATTAGCGCACCGAAGATAAGCACTAGCCCGACATTCATGAAAATGCCCGAAAAACTGGTCCCGATAAGGACGGGGACTCTGGATATCGGTATACCCGCGATCAACCCGAAAACTATCGCTGTAGCCAGGATAGCCAAAAACGGGTGCAACTTAAACTTAGATATCGCCAGTATCATCGCCACTATGGCAACAAGAAACGCAATAATTAAAGGAATGCCAGCCATAAATCGGGTCATCTTATGACAAAACTAGCAGAATTGTCAAGCATTCATCTCCTTGACACGAAGGCCAAAACTGTCTGATAATGAAGGCTGTTTAACCCATTGGTTAATGAGAGGGAGAATATGAGCGAAATTGAAAAACTACTACCGCACAGGGCACCATTCCTGTTTGTCGATGAGATCGTACAGGCCGACGACAAAAAAATCGTGGCCAAGCATGTGTTTTCCGAGGGGGAATTTTTCTTTCCTGGGCATTTCCCCGGTTATCCGGTCGTTCCAGGGGTGATTCTGGTCGAGACCATGGCTCAGTCGGGCGGTGCCGGGCTGCGCAAACTGGGCGTACTGGGCGACGATGCGCTGTTTTTCCTGGCCACGGTTGATAAGGTAAAGTTCCGGCGGCAGGTGCGGCCTGGCGACGAGGTGCGTTCGGAGATCGAGAATTTGAGGGTTTCGCCCAGGATGATCAAGCAGTCGGGCAAGGCTTATGTAGGCGACGAACTTGCGGCAGAGGCCGAGTGGATGTGCCTGGTTGGGGACAAGAACGCGGTTGCGGAGGCAAGCAAATGATTATCAAACCGATGGTGCGGAACAGCATTTGCATCAATAGTCACCCAGAAGGATGCGTTGTTTCCACGACACGGCAGATTGAGCAGGCGAAAAAGGCCATGGAAGGCACCATGGACGGGCCGAAGCTGGTACTGGTCGTTGGCTGTTCCGCCGGGTACGGCCTTTCCAGCCGAATCGCTGCGGCCTTTGGTTATGGGGCGGCCACCGTGGGGGTATCTTTCGAGAAGGCCCAGGACAAAAAGCCGGGGACTCCAGGTTTCTACAATAATCTTGCCTTCAAGCGGGAGGCGGCAAAGTCCGGGCTGGTTGCCCAGACCGTAAACGGCGATGCTTTCTCTGACGAGACAAAGGCCGAAACCGCAAAGGCGATTCGTGAGGCCGCCGCCAAAGCCGGCGTTCCCGCGAAGATCGACCTTTTTGTGTACTCCCTTGCCTCGCCGGTAAGAACCGATCCCAAAACGGGGGTGCAACACAAGTCGGCACTCAAGCCCATCGGTGCGGCCTTCTCTGGCAAGACCCTAAACATGATGGACGGGACTTTCGGGACCGCCACGGCGGAGCCTGCCACCGACGAGGAAATCGCCAACACCGTCAAAGTCATGGGCGGCGAGGACTGGGAGCTGTGGATCGAGGCACTGGAAAGGGAGGGGCTTCTTTCGCCCAAAACACGTAGTGTTGCGTACACATACATTGGCCCCGAACATTCCTGGCCCATCTACAAAAACGGTACAATCGGCAGGGCTAAGGAAGATCTGGAACGCGCCTGTCGGGACATAAACGGTAAATACGCCGAGCAAGGTAAAATCGCCCGCGCCTGGGTTTCGGTACAGAAGGCCTTGGTAACCAGGGCCAGCGTGGTGATCCCAATTATCCCACTGTACGTTTCCTGCCTGTTCAAGGTTATGAAGGAGCAGGGCCTGCACGAAGGCTGCTTGGAGCAGATTGTGCGGCTGTACCGCGAGCGGCTGTACGCCGAGGGCGATGCCGACCCAGCGAGCGTGGCGGTTGACGAGGCGGACCGCATTCGCCTGGACGACTGGGAGATGCGGGACGACGTGCAGAAGGCGGTGCTGGAAAAAATGGGGGCGGTGACCGAAGGCAACGTCTTCGCCGAAACCGATCTTGCCGGTTTCAAGCACGACTTTCTTGAGGCGCATGGTTTCGATGTCGCTGGTGTCGATTACGATGCCGAAGTGGATTTGGCAAAATACCTTTAAACTACAAGGTCCGTCCATCTGGGCGGACACGAATTCATGATGGAGGATTTACATGGGAAGAAGAGGGGCAAGGAAGGGTGCGGTAAATTTATCGACACTCAGGACCATCGGGTTCGCGCTGGTGCTTATCGGTTTTTTTATGCCAGTAACGCGAGTTCACAGTTCGGGGTTTAGGCTTATCGAGACTTTGATGGGCGGAAGAGCATTTGGGGCAGGTGAAAATATCCTTATGGGCCTGCTTACGATTGCAGTATTTGCGACCGCAATCGTCGGGCTTGTAATCGGCGTGCTGATTCTGATGAACAGGAAAACAAACATTCCCGCCACCACCGGCTGGATTGTTCTGCTTGTTTGCATAGGCAGTGGCCTGATCGTGTTTTTCGCCGGTTTGAACAGCCCGTCGCTGCAAAACGGCGGCATTCTTATATTGATAGGCTGGGTTGTCGCTCTGGTTGGCCAGGTTCTTGCAAGGGCGAAATAGGGGTTCCAAAAGGAATCAGTCTGGCGGGGGTTCCTGCATCTCCGTCAGGTGTTTCCAGTAACGCTGGGGCAAAAACTGTTTCTGCAAATCTGGGTTGTACCTGTTTTCGTTGCTAATGGTTTTGTGATACTGCCGCCATAGGTTTTCCCATTTGCCGTTCTGCGGGGTTTTTGGGATTTCGCGAATGCGGGAAAACTCGAAGGGCTTTTTCGGTTCGTAGCGCAGACGGAAAAGCCGCTTCACGTCGATGATTGCCCAAGGCACCCCACCGAAACGCTTTTTAAAATGCTCTCCAAGTGCTGGCAGAATAAAATGGTCGGGGGAGCAAAGGGCGGCATACACGCCGTCCTCGCCAGGAGCGAAACGCAACAGGCCCCTTAACCGACAGATTTCATGCCTAACCTTGTGCGCCGCTTCGTACACCGTACATGCGTCGGGGTCACATCTGTCCTCGGCCGCAAGCTCCGCCGCCCGTCGCATTGCGGTTTCCACCCTGGCTTGCTCTGCCGCCGCGGCAGCGTTGGCCGACATGCCTGCCGCATCCGCCGCCGCAAGGATTTTCTGCTCGAAGCGCGATACCGCCATGGAGATCGGCAGCTCGCTCACTCTTGCGTGGATTATCGCGCTAAAGGCGTTTACGGAAAGCTCGTAGAGGCGGCCTGACTCTGGCGGAAACTCGATACCTGTATCCGAGTACAACCCAGCAAGGGCGTGCATGTCCGCCTCACAGACCTGTTCCCAGTTTTTGGCAACGCCACCCTCGTCAAAGAGGTCGCCCTGCTCGTTGTCGTCCATAAAAGACACCTACACCCGACTCGCGATAGCGTTTACGGCATCTTCCCTTCTTGGGTGTGTATTCCTAAAAAGCCTTTCCGCGACTTCTTCCGCTTCCCTTGCCGACGAGGCCCAGATGCGGAAAACCTGGCGATGGGGTACGCCAGTGGCAAAGCGTGTCTCTACGACCCATTCGAATTCCTGAACAAGATTGCAGGTGCAATTATCCCCGGCAAAAGCCATTCCTTGCGGGGTGGCGACGCTTAGCACCATAAGGCAAATCGCCACCAAAAGGTGTTTTCCTAAACCCATGCTAACCCCCTGTACGTCAATTTTCCTGCAAACGAACCTGCATGTCAAGCAAGTTTTCCGCCTGTCTGCCTATGCGCCCACGCTTAAGCCGGCGATGGTTTCCATGTCAACACCTGTGATTCTAAAGCTCGTATATCTCACGCGCCTCGTCGTCCCGGATCACGAAAGGCTGCCGCGCGTCCGCATACGCTATCGATACGTCCATGCTTTTCTTGTCCTCAATCTGCACCTCGATTTGGTCCCGTCCGTGAGTATCGCCGTAACGTCCAGCGTGCAGGATTTACCCTTCAAGGAACACATGATTACATGAACGATCCCAGTATGTGTTCTCAAGTATATTTCGGCTATTGGATTTGAGTATGGGAGTATGGAAAAAAGAGGATTTTAGGCGGGATGAATTTGTTCAAAAATGCTCTCTTGCTTGACATTATTGAGAGAAATGCCTATTGTATAATGTATGAAAGCTAATATGGCCATAGATACCACATTGCTAGAACAGGCTCTCTATGTCGGTGGTTTAGAAGCCGAGAATGAAACAATAAATTTAGCTCTTGAAGAATTTATTAAAAGGCGAGCTGGGGATAATATTATTTCTCTTTTTAATACAGTCGAATATGATGAAAATTATGACTATAAGATATTACGTGGCAAGAGATGAGAGTTTTAGTCGATACCCCAATTTGGTCATTGGCATTCAGGAAGAAAGCTGGCAACATAGATAATATTGCTATAAAAAACTTAATTGAACTAATACAGGATAGACGAATAGCTATTATTGGTCCTGTACGGCAGGAAGTATTGTCTGGTATATCTGATAGGAATAAATTTTATGAAATCAAAGATAAAATGTCGCTTTTTTCTGATTGTCTTATAAAAACGGATGATTATGAATTTGCGGCAGAGTGTTCAAATGAATGCAGAAGAAATGGTATTCAGGGTTCTCACACTGATTTTTTGATTTGTGCAATGGCAATAAAAAATGGTTGGGAAATATTTACCGAAGATGGTGATTTTTTAGAGTACGAAAAATATTTACCAATAAAAATGCATGTGCTAAAATAATGGTGTACGCCCCAACGCCATTTAACAAACGGTAAGCGAGGACGGGAAAGACGTTGCGGAAGCCGACCTTTGGCTCGAACACGGCAAGACGCTCCTTGGAGTGAAGTTCCCTGTAATCCTCTTCAGGACCTCGGCGTACAGCTTGCCCCAGTAGAACAGGCTGTGCCGATCCATGTTTTTCTTGTCCTCAAGCTGCACCTCGATTGGGTCCCGTCCGTGAGTATCGCCGTAACGTCCGGATTCAGCAAATCCTTTATCAACGTCTTCTTCCCGATGATTTCGAGAGACCTGATCCTTCGCGTTTTGCCAGCCAAGCCTTCCGGCAAATTACCACTCCCTCGGCTTAAAGCCATCTGGAACGTCAAGCTTCACCGTGTCGCCGCTTTGCACTATTACGTATAGGCCGGCTTTTTGGGCAAGCCGCTTCTGCTCCTTGCCGAACACGGCTCCGGCTATTACTCCCAACAGTTTGCGTTTGTCGTTTTTCCGGTCAAGGATCTTACGAAACTTTTTCAGCTTTTCCATGCAATCTTCCTCGATATCACGCGCTCGCACCTTGCTCTTTACCTCTACGGCAACGATTGTATCGCTGTTTGCAAGAAGCAGGTCAATTTCGATATCGATCTCGCCCTTTTCGTCTTTTATCTTTCGTCGGGGGGATATGTCGTCGAAACGGAAGCCGAGTTCGCCGAGGCGTTCCTCTACTCCAGGGATGACCAGGTGCTCCACCATCTCGCCGAAGGTGTTGCTCATGCCGCCGACCTCGCTTTTCATAGCCTTTAGCTGGCGGTCGGCCCTGTCCCACTTTTCTAGGGACTCCCCCCACTTCTTCTCGAATATCGCCCATTCCTCTCGCCGTTTGGCATCCTCCAGTTCGGCCTCTTCGCGCCGTTTGTCGTATGCCCGTTCGACTTCCTCACGTCGCTTGGCCTTCGCCTCACGCCGTTTCGCTTCCGCCCGTTCGGCCTCCTCGCGCCGCTTGGCCTCCGCCTCACGCCGTTTCGCTTCTGCCCGTTCGGCCTCCTCGCGCCGCCTGGCCTCCGCCCGTTCGACTTCCTCGCGTCGCTTGGCTTCCGCCTCGCGCCGTTTCGCTTCTTCCTCCTGTCTGCGGTCGTACTCCGCCCACCTTAGCTCATATTCCTTCCGCCATTGGGCGGCCTCCGCCTCGTGTTCCTTTTGCCGCAGGGCGGTTTCTCGCAGGATTGCCCAGATTTCCTCTGGGGTTGCTGGGTTCTGCTCCGCAATTGATGCGTTTACCATAAATTCTCACTCCTAAAGTTGAATATACCCTTGGGCAGTAACGCCGTCAAGGTTTTTCCTGGACACCAACGGTGTACTCACATATATATATGGCGCGAATTTGCAAAATGCTTTAGTCTCCAGGATAAAAAATTGCGAAACGGCAAAAAGGACCCGTACCCTAGCCAGGTGGGAGCAAAATTCATTACGATTACGACAGCGGTTCCTGGTGCTTCAACAGGCCGCGATGATCCATCGTCCTAAGGCCGGAGGACGACGGGTACCAAGATAGTTCGCGGCAAGATCGAACAGCTCTGTGACGTTTCCGGCACGACCAGTAGGCATTCCCCATTCGGTATCGCGGCGTGTAGATCAGTGGGTCACCGATCCTTGGGGGAGGATGGCTAGGCAAAAAAAGGCAGCCACCCCAAAAAATCATGTAAATTGCCGCCTGTCTGCCTACGCGCCCACGCTTAAGCCAGCGATGGTTTCCATGTCAACGCCCTTCTCTCCCATAGTCTTGTAGAACAGGAAGTCGTTGAGCGGGTTGGCCTTTGCGAGGGCTCGATACTTTTGTTTGTATTCATACCCTCACTTATGGCGTGAAATCACGTTTTGCTTGGGTTTCGGCGGTCTTTTCTGCTGGAGTTGGAGTAAAGCATTCCGTAAATTGGCGCCATATGTCCAGACGGCTATCCCCTGTGTTACCACTCCCTGGGTACGAACCCATCGGGGAGCTCAAGCCGCATCGTGTCGCCGGCTTGGACTATCACGAAAAAGCCCGCTTCAAGGGCGGCCTCCCTTTGCCCAGGGCCGAACACGGCACCAGCCATCGCGCCCAGGAGCCTTCGTCGATCACCGCACTTGTCGTGCGCCCCGCGTATTTTTTCCAGCCGCTCCTTGTGCTTGCCCACGTCCTTCATCTTCACCTTGGCCTTTACTTCAACGACAAGGATTGTCTGGCCGTTTTCGAGCCAGAGGTCGGCTTCCGCCACGTCTTTTCCGTCCTCGCTTACCACCATGTTGGCGGCTATTCTGCCGCAGCTAAAGTCCATGCCCAGATCGCCGAAGCGTTCCTTTAGGCCGGGGGCGACCAGGTGCTCTATGACCTCCCCGAAGCTGTTGCGCAGGCGGCCCATCTCGCTGTTGTTCCTGGCTATTTGGCGATCGGTTCG
>Ga0209755_10007898_pt1 | contig 11475 bp, 9 predicted proteins | sample TergutCo191P1_FD_187301 | JGI IMG/M metagenome (GOLD analysis project Ga0209755, IMG submission 187301) | Cornitermes sp. P1 segment gut microbial communities from Petit-Saut dam, French Guiana - Co191P1 (SPAdes) (version 2) | ecosystem: Host-associated > Arthropoda: Insects > Digestive system >...
ATTCTAAATGAAAAATCCGCATTATCACGGCTATTTGATTTTATTTGTACTGTAGCTGAAAGATTTGCACCAACAATTTTTGGATTAAAACGGATCATAAATGTTGTTGACCCGCCAGGAGCAATGGATGCTGTATTTGTAGGCTGCATTACTACAATAAAATGATTACCGCCGTTATCTGCAAGATTAATTCGATTATTGCTTACTGTTGTAAATGTTAAGTTTGCTTCACCAGCATTCGAAATTGTAAAAGTAACATCAAATGAATTATTAATCAAAACTGGATCATAATTATATTGACCGTTCGGATTTATTGTTGATGAACCTTGTTTTATAACTATTTGCGGTGTTTTTGGTAATGTTTGTCCCTGAGCATATAAAGAATGCTCGCTTTCCCGTCCGTTAATAACTGATGTAATAAAATAATAATATACTGTATTATCTGATAAGTTATTATGTGTATATGATGTTCCGTTAACTGTGCTGCTTGCCAGCATTTTTGTCCCGGTAGAACTGCCCACAGCATAATATACTCTGTATGTTGCTCCTGATACCGGATTCCACGATATACTGATACTGCTCGTTGAAAGAACTGTTGTACTGATTCCGGCTGGAGCAGCAGGAAGTGTTGTCGCTGAAGCTGCGGTTGAATAAGCGCTGTCTCCCTCACTGTTAGTTGCTATTATATAATAACGATAACTTGTATTGCTTAATAATCCGTTATGTGTATACGATGTTCCTGTAACCTGTTCCAATAATATTTTATTCGTTGATGCTCCTTGTTCATAATATATTTTATAATTTAATGCGCTTGAAACAGGATTCCATGATATATTTATACTTGAGGCAGAAATAGCTGAAGCGCTGACTCCTGTTGGAGCAGCTGCCATTGTTTTACCCATTACGGATGGTTCTGATTTTGCTCCCTCAATTCCGCCGGAAACAGCGCGTATGTAATAGTAGTAAGTTGTTGATGAAGCTAACCCTGTATCTGTATAGCTTGTTCCTGTAACTATACTTGTATTTACTTTTATATATGCCCCATTTATCGTTGCTGCTCTGTAAATATTATAAGAAGCTGCACCTATTACTGTATTCCACGCTAGAATAATTGTGGTATTAGTAGAAGAAGATATTGAAATACCGTTTACCGCAGGCAAGAGTGTAGTTGCGGAAATTGCAATCGCTTTTACAGTTTCCATTTCATTCATTACTGATGTAACTGTGTACCAATACACAACACTGGGAGAAACTGTTGTATCAATATATGTACTTTCGGTTAATGGATTTGTATTTAATTTTAAATAAATACCATTTTGATTCGTTGAACGGTAAATATTATAACCATTTGCTCCCGAAACATCGTTCCATTTGATACTAATACTGTTGTCTTTTTCATCATCAATGCGTAAATTATCAGGAAAAGCTGATAAAACATTATGGAGATTTTTTAGCGTATTTACTTTTTCATTACTCGTTATTGCAGTAAAGTTTGTAAGGTTAAATGTGGTTGTTTTCTTTTCATCGCAATTCCATGCTTCTGTTCTGCAGTCAATTGTTTCATTATTTATTTTAAACGAAAAATAAATATATTTTACACCTGCTTCTACTTCTTTAGTAGTTTTTTCACCTTTACTGATTGATTCAAAATCAACAGAAGCATAATGTACGTTTATTATATTAATATCGGACTGGTTATTTATGGTAAGTTTTGTTTTATTCTCTTCAGGCTTTGTATTATCATCCGATGGCTCTTCGCACCCTGTAAAAACCAGAGCGAAAATTGCAAATAGCGTTAAAATTTTCTTCATTTACATACTCCCTAAAATTTAATTCCTTAAAGGGTCAAGATTTGTAACAACCGGACCTGTTATAACCGAATTATTAACTGTAAAACTATATAATTTCCCGCGTTCTATATCGAATGCAGGAAAATCAATATGAGAACTGCTAAAGGCTTTTAGTTGATTCATATTAAGAACCGTATCAAGCTGATTAAGAATTATTTCGTAATATCCAAGAGTTGAACCGGTATTTAAATAAGCGCCTTTATCATCTAATTTTAATAGAACACCGTTTGCTCTTTGTATTTGAATCTGTGAAGATCCGGTGTTTTGCACTTTAATATACCCATTTATAAATTTTAACTGCCCTGCAGTTGGCTGCGGTATTTGTTTCGTGTATATCTTTCCTTCTTCAACTACAAAGCTGATATTTGACATATCACGCTGTGCATCAACATAAATGTTTGTTGTTCCAGTCTCAATACTGTTTGCAAGAAGTACTTTATACCGCGGATAAAAAACATCTCCAATCATTTGATCTGCGCTTGGATACATTGTTACTTTTTGCGTACTTCCAGAGTTAACAGTACAAACCAATGCAGTTGGATCAAAATTTTCTGGATTTAAATTCTTGTAGATATCTACTTTAAACGATGATTCGTTAAAAAAATTAACCGAAGCTGGTTTTGGAGAATTATCTGGTTTTTTATCTTCTTCCTCTGAACAGGAGCCAAAGGCAAATAAAATAATCGATAATACTATTGAACACAGAATGTATTTATATTTTTTAATTAACATTTCTTTACCTCAATAATTTTATCTGACCGTTTATTATTAAAACGATCAGACTATTATTTAATTAGTTGCCACCGAACTTGGCTTCCAAGTCCATAGGTGAATCTGACTCTGCAACATCACCTAACACTAATTGTGCAGCATTGGCGCCTGTAACACGAATTGTATAAATATAATCTGTTTTATATTCTTGTTCGGGAATTGGTAACATTAACTGTGACGTTCCAATTGAATAACCTGATATTGTTTGCTTATCAGGATATGTACCATCAGGGTTTCTTTGAATTTTTATATTATAAATATTAGTATATGTTTGCTGAATGCCTTTTATTCCTGTCGAAGTTGTTAATTCTTCATTTCCTCTTGCAAAACGGATTGCCGTACCTGAATCATTCTGTACTCTTATATAAATACCGCCTGATGACATTGAAAAATTAAGAGTTGAAGCAAGGTCATTAAAATTCCATGTCTGCGGAGACTCATTAGATAAAGCAAAGGACTGCATATAAGGTCTTCCAATAAGCAGTTCATTTCCTGTTGTGTATTTGGGCACTATCTCATAGATTTCTTTATCGGTATAGTTATATCGTTTAAATACCGGAAACAGGTTGTAATCATCAGGAATAGCTAATCGTAAAACGGTTCCTGTTAACTGCGCTGATACATAACCTAAAATTTCTCCTGTTGGACCGTCTTTCCTTATCTCAACATTCCATGGAGTTGGATTATTCAAAATTATTCTACCGGCACCGCCTGCTTTACCGCTTATTTGGAATACATTATTATTAGTAGCTTCATGATTGTAAAAAGCATAGATAGTAGCAAAAACATCTGCAGAGCTGATATTATTCTTTTTACTATTATACTCTGCCTCTTTAATTAAAATTAAAGCAAAATCTCCAGGTCCGGTAAACAACGATGATTTCTTTTCTAAACCATGATTAGTTGCATACGCAGGTATACCGCCAATCAAATTGTTTGGGTTTAATGAACCTTTATAAGCAACCAGCCTTTCACCTGTTTTATTTTCTACCAATATTGCATATGGTGCAAAACTCTGGAATGATACTGACGTTCCGTCATTCCCCTTCTCATCATCCTTTTCTTCTTCAGGACATCCAGCAAGACCAAATATTAATCCTACTGCCAGTAAAAATACTGCTAATTTCGGTAAATTCTTCATTCTATACTCCTTGATTATTTTAACCCTAGACCATGTCAAGAGCCATTTAATAATAAATATGACCATACTATGAACATATTGTCAACTATTTAACAATATTTTTTTTAAAAAAAGTAGGTATTTTGGGAAAATTTGACTTTATTTCGTGAAAAAACTGGAAAAATACAAATTATAATTAAAAATAATATCCTTATAATGTGGTCATTTAAAAACAACAGTCTATTATATTTATTATGAAAGAAAAAAGCATTTCCTGTGTATTTGCAGAAAATGTAGCTTACTATAGGAAGAAACAAGGACATTCCCAATGTGATTTAGCCATTATGAGCGGTATAAGCAGAACAATGATTAGCCATTATGAAAGAGAGGGTATGATACCTCCTGCTAATCGTTTACAAATACTTGCGGATTCGCTTGATATTCCAGTCTATTTTTTATTTAAAGAACGATTAAAAGAAATGCCTTTTGAAACGGATGTGTCAAATATTGATCCCAGAAGCGTAAAAAAACTTCGGGATATTCTTTCTCTTCCTCCAGATGATCGCAACGATTTATACCGCATCCTTAACAAGATGCTCAGAAAAAATCAATTGGAAAAAAATCAAGGTCTGTAAACTTTTGTATTCTGTCTTATTGCTTCCTGCGGCTCTATATTATTAAAATGGAAAAGAAATAACAGCAGGTTTCCATTTTCTCCGTGTCTTTGTGCCTTGGTGTGAACTCTTCTTTTATCCTATTACAAAAACAAAAAAGACCATTAAAAATTATAAAAACACCTTGAAGAACCGGGAAAAAATGATAAAATAATCCAATGACAAGTTACCCTTCAATATTGCTGACATTCACTGCCGGGCTATTGTCGTTTTTTTCTCCATGTGTGCTTCCGCTGATACCGTCATACTTAAGCATTCTCGGAGGAACTGCCGGAATAGCGGCATCGAAGGAAACGCAGGAGAATGAACAGGCAGGCAAAAAACGTTTTGTGCTTTTTTTTATTTCGCTGTGTTTTATTTTGGGGTTTACAGCAGTATTTATTGTTTTAAGTATAATTATTTCATCTACTTTCTTATTAATGGGAGGGGCATCAAAATATATACGAATTGCCGCAGGTATAATCGTAATAATCCTCGGCGTAAATATGCTTTTTGACTTTTTAAAAATACTTAATTATGAAAAACGTTTTAATATTAAAAGTAAACCAAGAGGATTTGCCGGAGCGTTTTTGGCAGGAACGGCATTCGGCGCAGGCTGGACTCCCTGCATAGGACCTATACTTACAGGCGTTTTGTTTCTGGCAGGAGAAAGCGGCAAGGCAGGAATAGCTGCCCTCTACCTCGCTCTTTATTCACTCGGGCTTGGACTCCCCTTTTTATTAGCCGCCGTTTTTTTTGATCGTTACCTTGTTCCGGCAAAATGGTTTCGTAATAAATTGCCATTGATAAAAAAAATCAGCGCAATTGTATTAATTGTGATAGGGATTCTGATAATGACAGGTCAGTTTTCTGCATTGAATATTATTCTGCAGGAATGGCAGTATAAATTGCAGTATCAAGGAGTTTAATATGAAAAACACATTCATTTTTTGCAGCGCGCGCTGTTTAATCTGCGCAATCATTCTTTTCCTCTTGCCGCAGTGGTTATCTGCTCAAGTTTCAGAAGAAGCCGCGCGTCTTTTAAAAAACGCAAAAATTCAAGTTTATCCCAAGGCGGCTGTTCCTCAGGATTTTACGCTGCCGCTTCTTGACGGCGGGAACGCTTCCCTTTCTTCGTATAAGGGGAAGGTAGTTGTTTTAAATTTCTGGGCAACATGGTGTCCGCCGTGCCGCGAAGAAATGCCTTCCATGGACATTTTGTACAAACGTTTCAAAGACCAGGGGCTTGAAATACTTGCTGTCGATATCGGCGAAAATCTCAATACGGTGCGTCAATTTATACAAAAAAACAAATATTCATTTCCTGTGCTTTTGGACACTACAAGGCAGACAAGCGCAATATACGGCGTTGAAGCCATTCCAACCAGTTTTATAATCGACCGTGAAGGAAAAATTATAGGCAGGTTAATAGGCAGCATCCGCTGGGATACCCAGCAGATTTATAACGCATTCGAAAAATTATTAAGCAGTAAATAAGGCATGTTTTTTCCGTAAATACCGATAATATTATATGGAAATAAACGGAAAAATTTATCGATTTTTATCTATTATCATCCTTGTTACGCTGCTCTTTACGGCTTGTAAAACCAAGCCTGTCATTGCAGAAGAAGCGCCGCCGGAAGAGCTTCCGCCTGCAGGTCATACCGGTCATGTGCTCTCGCTTGCTTTCAGTCCTGACGGCAAACGCTTTATATCAGGTTCTCAGGACAGAACAATTAAGCTCTGGGACACCGCTACCGGCAAAGAAATTAAAACATTTAAAGGACACACTTCATGGGTTAATGCCGTAGCTTTCAGCGCGGACGGAAAGCAAATACTTTCATCCGGCTCCTATGATAAAACCCTCAAACTTTGGGATATCGAATCAGGCGAAGAAATAAAAACATTAAAAGGGCATGAAGATATCATCACATGCGCGGTATTCAGCGAAGACAGCAGATATATTTTATCAGGTTCTTACGACAATACCGTCAAACTTTGGAACACTGCCACAGGCAAAGACGTTCGCACATTTTGGGCGCAGTTAGGCACAAGCACTTCTGTCGCGATAAGCCCGGACGGCAAACAGGTTATTTATAACGATCAGCCGAACAGCAAGCAAAATTTTGCATCTGTCTTAAGATATCATGATCTGAATACAGGCAGAGAAGTAAAAACGCTTCCAAGATACAAGGACGGGCTTTACTCAATCAAATTCAGTTCTGATTCGAGGTTTATAATTTTTGGTTTGGGCGACGGCACAATTAAATTATTGGATTTGGAATCGGGCAAAGAGGCAAGATCGTTTTCCGGGCACTCAGGATGGATAAATTCTGTCGCTTTCAGCCCCGACGAAAGACAGATTCTCTCAGGAGAAGGCGGAGGCGATAATTCAATCAAACTTTGGGATGTGCAAAGCGGCAGAGTAATACGGACATACACAGGTCATGCAGGCTGGGTAATCTCTGTCGCCTTCAGTCCCGACGGAAGCCAGATACTCTCAGGTTCGCAGGACACAAGCATCAAGCAATGGGAAACATCCACAGGCAGATTAATAAGAACGATAGGCACAGAGCGCGTGCGAAAATAACGCATTAATTTATGCTATAGCAATTTTTTTAATTCCATGTAATACTGTATGAATGAATACAAAGATAAAAATTAATTTTTTACTGCTTCTGCTTTTCTCCTTTAACGGATTATTTGCTCTGGATATTGACAAGGAAGCCCAAGCTTATGTTAAGGGTGAGTACAACCGCGGAAGCTACAGCAACGGCGAAATACAGCTAATCGGAAACATCGGGCTTAATCAACTCCTTGATTTCGGGACAGGCTTTTCATATTTGCAAAACACAGAAAGCGCGGAAATAAACATTTTTTTTAAAGCAGGTGTCTCGCCGTTTTCTAATCAATATGCATCGCCTTTAAATTTTTCCGTATCTTATATTTTTAACGGCATCGTCGAATATGACATCAACACGCATTCAATCCTTCCTTTAATCTCCTATAAGACAGACCGCTTCGGAGCGTCTATAGGACCAAGTTTTAGATTTACATCCTTCTTCGGCGAAACTCCGCAGTTTGAATCGATACTTTCCTTTTACGTTTACGGCAATTTTATTAAAACCGATTCTCTGCTCATCGGCGCGGGATGCGGAACATTCGACGAGTTTAACGCAAGAAACATGGCGGCTTTATGGCTCGATCTTCACGCTGATATACGCCTTAACGATTATTTCACATTCATGAATCAAATTGTTTGGATGCAAAGCGGTTTAGACGGCTTAACAACGACATTTTACGGAATATCCTACAGGGGAGGAATTAAATTCTCATGGTAAAAAAAACTTATAAAACAATAATATTATTTATTATCCTTGGCGCAGCCGCTTTTATTTTCAGCTGCAGTAATGATTTTTTTGGTCTTGTCGCATCGACAGACCTTGACGAAAGATTAAAATCCAAAAATGATTTTCCTTTTCTTGACGGCAAATACATTTATGGTGAAAAAGAAGGTGATGATAGAAATTGGACAGAATTAAAAACCGAAGATGAATATAAATTTTTAATTGTAACAGACACACACATGGAAGACAGAGATGACTTTGGTCTGAAGAAAATTAAAGGTGTAATAGATAAATACAACGATGCCAATACAGTAGATATAAAATTTGCAATCAATTTAGGTGATATTACACAGCACGGAACAGAGCATGATATAGATATGTTTATCGAAATTGCAGACAGTTTGGGAATTCCTTTTTATCCTGTTATAGGAAACCATGATTTTTATTTCGGCAACTGGTCTGTATGGAAAGAAAAAATAGGTTCTACAAATTATAAATTAGAAATAAGAGATGAAGATGATGTTGATATTATTCACACTACTCTTTTAATTCTGGACACAGGAAACGCATTCTTCGGAAAAAGGCAGCTTGACTGGCTGGAGACCGAGGTAAAAAAAGCAAATAGTAAGCATATATTTGTTTTTACTCATGCGGCTTTATTTACAACAGGAATAAAAATGCAGCAGGTAACCGATACAAGAGAAAGAGCGCGCGTTGCATCAATTTTAAAAGATAAAGCCGACATTATGTTTTCAGGTCATTCTCACCAGAGAGCTATAAACGAAGCCGGAAATGTACGCTATATAACATTCGAAGATTTTAAATCGACAGGCATCTATATTATTGTTCATGTAAAAAAATCAGGGGTTAGCTATAGTTTCGAAAAACTTTAAAATTCTAAAGCTTGTTAAAAAAGCTCACTCTTGAGCTTTTTTGGTTTTTAAAATATAGTAATAATATGGCTGATTACATCGAACCCAGGGTTCTAAAAGGTTTTAGGGATTTTCTTCCGAGTACGGAGATAGTCAGACGAAGCCTGACAGAATCAATCGAAAAAACATTCCGCTCCTTCGGTTTTGTCCCCATTGATACCCCCGCGATGGAATATGCAGAAATTCTTTTGGGCAAGGGCGGCGGCGAAACTGAAAAACAAATTTACCGCTTTAAAGATAACGGGGATCGCGATGTCGCGCTGCGTTTTGATTTAACCGTTCCTTTCGCGCGCTTTATCGCGCTTCACCGCGCGGAGCTTTCATTTCCTTTTAAGCGTTATCACATCGGCAAGGTTTGGAGGGGAGAGAATACCCAGCGCGGACGTTACAGGGAATTTACGCAATGCGATTTTGATATAATAGGAAGCGATGCTCCTTCATCTGATTTTGAAATTCTTTTGCTGATACGCACCGCCCTTTTAAATCTGGGGCTTGATATTAATATCCATGTGAATCACCGCGGACTATTTAACCGCTTTTTATCTCAAATAAACATAAGCGATAAACTTGTTGATGTTCTTCGCACTGTGGATAAACTTGCCAAAGCAGGCGAAGAAGAAACTCTCAAAAGCCTTACAGAGCTTGCAGGAGAGGTTAACGCAAAAAAAATACTTGAGTTTATCGGAGCGAAGGGCAGTTTTACAGAAGTTCTTGATCGCATAACAGAGCTGACAGGAGGTCCTTCACCTGAATCGCAAAGGCTTTATTTGCTCCGTCAATTTATGAACGAAGCATGCATGGGAGAAGCCGGTGCAAACGCAGACCCCTTTATTCTTGATCCTTCGATAACGCGCGGGCTTGATTATTATACAGGCGTTGTTTTTGAAACATTTTTAAAAGAAATGCCTGACATCGGCTCGATTTGTTCAGGCGGAAGATACGACAATCTTGCCGGTTTATACTCAAAAGAAAAGGACACCATTAGCGGCGTCGGCTCTTCCATTGGTTTGGACCGCCTGCTTGCCGCGCTTGAAAGCCTCGGCAAACTGCCTGCCGCAGTAAGTTCTTCGCTTGCAATTGCCTGTGTTGACATTGAAAAATCAGGGCAATATCAGGCGCTTGCGTATAAATTGCGGCAGGAAGGCATAAGCTGCGAAGTTTTTTTAAGCGGAGACGAAAAGCAGCTTACAAAACAATTTGTTCTTGCGGAAAAAAAAGGAATACGCTTTGTTATTATTCCCGGTGCAAATCCGTTAACCGATGCAATAATTTTACGCGATATAAATTCCCGCAAGAACCACGAGCTTTCTTTTGACGAAGCTGTTTATATGGTTAAAAATACCTAGTGTATTAATAATAAAAGATTTGGGATGTTACAGGGATGAAGACAGAATGTTTTACAATAGGCGGTATGAGCTGCGCTTCGTGCTCCGCCAGAATCGAAAAAGAAATATGCAAACTTGACGGAGTTACAATTGCGAATGTAAATTTCGCATCAGAAAAAGCGACTGTCGTGTACGATACCCGCGTTTTAAAAACTTCAGTAATAAGAGAAACAATAACAAAACTCGGCTTTAAACTGCTTGATACTTCAGATGACAAGGAGCGCGAATTTAAAAAGCAGAAAATTAAACTTACCGCTGCTGCCGCTTTTACAATTCCGCTTGTTTATATTGCAATGGCTCCAATGATTAAACTCCCATTCCCTCAATTTCTTTTTCCAATGAATAATCCCCTTGGCTATGCTGTAACCCAATTTATTTTGCTTATACCTGTTATTGCAGCCGGTTTTAGTTTTTATACAACAGGTTTTAAAAATATAATAAAGTTAAGTCCGAATATGGATTCGCTTATTGCGATTGGAACAACAGCCGCGATAAGTTACAGCCTGACAAATGTGTTTCAGATAACGCTTGGAAACCATAATGCAGTCCATTCTCTGTATTTTGAAACTGCCGCCGTTATTATAACATTAATTCTTCTTGGTAAAACTTTAGAAGCTCAGTCAAAAGGGCAGACAGGCGATGCTATAAAAAAACTTATGGGGCTTACTCCAAAGACCGCAATTATTATAGAAAACGGCAAAGGAAGGCAAATTCCTATCGAGAAAGTAATGCCCGGAGATATTCTTTTTGTAAAACCGGGAATGAAAATACCTGTTGACGGAATCATCACAGAAGGACGCAGCATGGTAGACGAAACAATGCTTACGGGAGAAAGCATACCTATCGATAAAGAACCCGGTAATTTTGTTTTCGGCGGAACTGTTAACTGCAACGGAGCTTTTCGCTTTAAGGCAATAAAGACAGGAGCAAGAACCGTGCTTGCGCAAATAATTAAACTTGTAGAAAACGCGCAAAATTCCAAAGCGCCTATAGCCAGGTTAGCTGACATTGTGTCCGGCTATTTTGTGCCTATTGTATGCGCAATTGCTCTCCTTTCAGGAATTTTATGGTTTTGTTTTACTTCTTCAGGGATTACGCAGCTTCCGGCAGACAAAACTGCTCTTGAGTTTTCGCTGACCATTTTTATTTCTGTGCTTGTTATCGCGTGCCCCTGCGCCCTTGGTCTTGCAACTCCTACCGCTGTTATGACGGCGACAGGCAAGGGCGCGGAGAACGGCATTTTATTCAAGAGCGGACAGGCGCTTGAAACAGCGGGAACTATTCAATCGCTTGTTTTTGACAAAACAGGAACCATAACAGAAGGCAAACTTGTTGTTACAGACATTGTTTTAGGCAACAGCGAATGGGGCGTCGGAAACTGGGAAGATTCAACTGATATTCATAAAACATTTCTTCA
>Ga0209755_10007899_pt1 | contig 11473 bp, 9 predicted proteins | sample TergutCo191P1_FD_187301 | JGI IMG/M metagenome (GOLD analysis project Ga0209755, IMG submission 187301) | Cornitermes sp. P1 segment gut microbial communities from Petit-Saut dam, French Guiana - Co191P1 (SPAdes) (version 2) | ecosystem: Host-associated > Arthropoda: Insects > Digestive system >...
CTGTAAAAATTTACGAGCTTGGTCATGTAAGAGTTGTTTCAAAACAATACGAAGCCGAAAGCGAATATCTGCCTGTGCAGTATCCTGTCGCCGGCGGAAGAAGCTGGAAGAGTATCGCTTCCGATATAAATCAGATTCCCGGTGTCCGCGCTGTTCTTCCGCGTATTACGACAATGGCGACTTTGCAGGACAGCACTGTAAAACACGCTGTTCTTTGGGGGCTTGATATAAAAGGCGAAATTGCAGCTAACAAATTAAATCTGACAGATCGCAATGACGGGCTTCAGCAGGGACGCTGGCCGAATCCGGGCGCGAATGAAATCGCAGTAGGCCGCGTCTTCGCGGAGAAATCAGGATTAACTGTCGGTGACAGATTAATGTTTAAAACAATTTCCGCTCAATATTCTGAAAAGTTTTTACGCCCGGAAATTACAGGCATTTTCAATTTTGATTATATCAAGATTGACGAGCGTTACCTTGTAATGGATATCGAAAGACTGCAAAGCCTTCTTGTGTTAGGTGAAGGAACACAGTCGCTTGTAATTTTCGCCGATAACGACAATATGGCGGGAGGCATTGCCGCTCGTGTGCAGAATCTTTTAGGAAGCGATAATATCGTTACAGAATGGAGAGACAATTACTGGGTAGCGGTGATGGACATGGTAGGTCCGATTTATAACACTGTGTTTTTGGTTTTTTTAATTGTAGCAAGCTTTTTAATTATTAACACGGTAGTAATGATCATTCACGAGCGCATCAAGGAAATCGGCATGATGGGATGTCTTGGCATGACAAGAGCCGAGATTGTAAAAGTATTTTTCTTTGAATCGATTTTTATGGCGGCGTTCGGCGCTCTTGCCGGCGTAATTGTGGGAGGTTCGATAGTCGCGGTCATGGCAGGATCGCCGATTCGTTTTATGGATTATTTCGGAAGTACATTCGCCGATATGCCGATGAGTAACGCGATTTTCTTCGAATTTAAACCGAGTGTGCTGTTACGTGCATGGCTTATGGGTGTTGTAGTAGCGTCAGTGTTTACGCTGATTCCGTCGCTTAAGAGCGCGTTTGTAGAACCGGTCGAAGCGTTAAGAAGATAATTTTTTTGGAGGATTAATTATGATGAAGATTTTTTTTACGATTGTTTTATTAACAACAGCCGTTTTCGGTTATTCCCAGTCGCCCACAGCGGAACAATTGCTCGCGCGCGTGGATAATAACGAGATTTATCAGACGATTCAGTATGAGGGCGAAATAATTATCGATCACTCGGGAAGACGTTATGTGAAATCAATGAAAGCGTGGGGAAGGGGCAGTACTCACAGCTTTATAGAATTTACAAATCCCGAAGACAGGGGAACAAAATATTTAAAAAGGGACGGAAGGCTCTTTGTTTATTCTCCTGACACCGAAGAAGTAATGTTGATTTCCGGCCACATGCTCAAGGAATCAATGATGGGCTCTGATATGTCCTACGAAGATACGATTAATAATGAAACGCTTGCAAGCAGATACAGTCCTGCCATTATCGGTTCCGAAGTTATCAACGGACGTGATTCGTGGGTTTTAGAGCTTAAAACAAACAGAAGAACAGAAAGTTATCCTACGCGGAAATTATGGATAGACAAAGAAAACAGCGATTTACTGCGCTATGAACTTTACGCACTTTCCGGAGTTAAATTAAAAGAATATAACTTAAAAAGAGTGGAAGTAATCGACGGCCGCCGTTTCCCCGTGGAAGGTGAAATGCGCGATCTGATGCGCAGAGACAGCCGCACAACATTTGTTATGCGCAATGTGGTATTGGACAGACCGATAGCGGATTCAGTTTTCAGTCAGAGAAATCTGGAGAGGTAATGAAAAAGCAGTTAATATTAATTATTTTAATACTATCCGTAATTTCCGCTCTTCATTCGCAGATAACCGTCTCCGGTATTTTGGATTCAACTGTTTCGTTTAACGCCGGAGCCGGAGAAATGCCGGAATTTTCTTTAGGATTGGAAGAATTCGCCAATATCAGGTTTCAGTCAAGAATAAGGGATAAGGCTGTAGTTTACGGCGCTGTGAATTTAATCGCCATCGCCGGAGATTATGCAGCTAACGCAGCGTTAGCTGCTGGTATGCCTTCAGGCGAATCTATAACTTTTATTAATAATAATGAAGTTAGCAGTATATATATTCTAAATGGCGGTTACTATCAAAAACAAGGTTATGTTCCTCCTGGTATTAATCCATCTGCTTTTGCAGCGGGAGAAAACTACATAGCAGGTATCGAGCTTGAAAGGCTTTATTTTCGATTACACGGAGAGCATACAGATTTTGACGGCGGTTTAATGCGTCTGCCTTTCGGTTACGGGCAAGTTTGGGGACCTTCGGATTTTTTAAATCCGCGGAATCCGTTAAAGCCTGACGCAAGAGCGCGCGCGATACTTGGAGCCGCGCTTACTTTGTATCCTGCAGATGAATTAAAACTGCTCGCGTTTTATTCCGCGCCGCGCGATCCGTTTTCGCGTGAAGCAAAAGGTTCTTTCGCCGGGCTTTCTCTGGATCAGCATTGGGAGAAGGCAAGTATTCAGGCGCTTTATTCGTTTGAAACTCCGGCGGAAGGATCCGAGTTCGGCGTTCACCGCGCAGGGCTTTCTCTAAAAGCTGATTTGGAAATCGGCATTGTAATGGACGCTCTTTTTACATACAACCACGAAAAAATGAAAGACCTGGAATTTTATTCCGATAAAGATGATGAGCGCTCCATTCTTGACGGACTTTCTTTCAGCATAGGAGCCGATTATTCTTTTTTTGACGGAAACCTGCTTGTAATAGCGGAATATCTTTTTAACGGAGGAACATCATCAACAGCGTTATATCATGGAGGAAGTTTTACCAATAATCATTATTTATACGCCGGTTTCACATATCGTTTTAATGATTTTACAAACATGAACGCGGCGGTTATCTGCGGTTTTGATGATGTATCGTTCACTCCGGTTGTCAGCCTCACACACGAATTGTTCCAGGGCGCGGCGCTGACAATCACCGCGCAAATTCCACTCGATCGCGATTTGTTCCATAACGACGGCAATTCAGGAGAACTTGGACCGTTAAACGCAAGAAGCTATTTCAGCTGCAGCGCGAGAATCAGATTAAGATTCTGATTATTATTACGGCCATAAATTACTTGCGGTTTGGAAATCTGATTTTTGCCAGAATTGGCTTCTGCCTATTCCAAGTCCGATTTCGCCGCGCATTTCAAGAGTGTCAACGCTGTACCTTCTGCCGTCGGCGGGACGGAAAATAATTTTGCAGGCGTAATCTTTGCCGTCTTCGGGATTAATAACTCTTCCGCCGCTCCATTCGCCGTTTCTATGTTTTGTAAGACCGTAAATCCATGGAGTGCCGTTAACGGACATTTGACTCACTCTTCCCGCTACAGGGAAATCTCTGTAGCTGTCTTTGCAATTCTCCGCTTTTATTCCGGGATAAAATGTAGATAACGATAATATTTTTCCGTAGAGTTTACCGCCTTCCTGATAAACATGCCACCCTGCCGTAATCACGTTGGTTCTTTCATCAATGCTTAACCAGTAACCTTCCGCGGGATCACTTTGCGCAAAGCAGAGCGCGGCGGTTATTAAAAAGAAAAATATAAAAAAGATTTTTTTCATTATTATCCTCCGAATAAATAAAAATGTATTACCATTGTATCTTGTAATTTTTTCGTACGCAAGTATATAATGTCTTATGAAAATTGACAGAAAAAATTTCGGCGTACTTTCAAACGGAAAAAAAGTAAAGTTATTCACTTTAAACGCGGGCGGTTTAAAACTTTCTTTAACAAATTTCGGCGCGGCATGGACAAGTTTAATCGTTCCGTCTCACAGCGGAAAGGATGACGTATTGCTCGGTTACAGCGGTTTTGACGGTTTTCTTTCCAACAGACAATATTTTGGCGTAACGGTCGGACGTTTCGCTAACCGCATTAACAACGCCTCCTTTTCTTTAAACGGAAAAACATATCAGCTCGAAGCCAACAACGGAAAAAATTCGCTGCATTCGGGAAGCGCCAGTTTCGCCAAACGGTTATGGAAAGCCGAAGCGTATGAAGAAAACGAAGGCGTTTATGTCCGTTTTGAACTTGAAAGCCCCGACGGCGACGGCGGTTTTCCGGGTAACATGAAAGCTGTTGTCAGTTACGGTATTACAAAATCAAGCGAAATAATCTGCGATTATCAGGCAAAGGCCGATAAACCATGCCCTGTAAATTTTACGAATCACGCGTATTTTAATTTAGCGGGAGAAGGGAAGGGTGATGTGCTTTCCCACGAAGTTATTTTACATTCGTCATCTTATGTCGAAGTTGATAATGAGTTAATTCCGACAGGGAAGCTTCTTCCGGTTGAAGGAACAGAATTTAATTTTAAAACACGAAGAAAAATTAAAAATGATGTTAACATAAATAATTTTAAAGGATATGATCATTGCTTTACAGTCGACGGAGAACCCGGTAAACTGCGTCCCTGCGCCGCGGTATTCGAGCCTGTAACAAAACGCGCAATGAAAGTTTTTACGACACAGCCCGGCGTTCAATTTTACACAAGCAATTACATGGACACGGAAGGAAAGTTCGGCAGCCGTTACGCGAATTATTCTGGATTTTGCCTCGAAACCCAGCATTACCCTGACGCGCCTAACCGCGAAAATTTTCCTTCATGCACAGCTTCGCCGGGAAACGATTACCACGAGAAGGCTGTATTCTCGTTTGACTGGTAAATCAGCGTGTTACGCGGATTAATTTAAATCGGCGTTCTTCGCCATTTTTTCCCATTTAATTTTTAATCTGCAAAGGCTTGCGTCAACTGTGCCTTTTGTTATGCCGATTACTTCGGCTATCTGGCTGTTGCTGGCTTCCGTGCGTACGCCTGAAAGGCGTTTTCGCATTCTTTCCAGCCTTAGCCTGCCTCTTTCGAGTTTTCCTTTCAGTTTATTATACTCGGTTGTATTTTCTTTTATTATTGTAAGTCTTTTTTCGTAGATAATGCATTTATAAAACTGGCGGTAGATTCTTTCTTTCATTAAATAAATTTCATCATCTTTTTTTTGGCGTTTCTTTCGCATAACGTTCAGCATTTCGAGAAGTTCACAGCTCTTTAATCCGATAAAAGGAGCGATTTTTTCGGCGAAATCTTCGGACACATAATAATAACATTTTAATATTAGCGCTAAAATACGCTTTGAATTTTTTCTTCCTTTTTTGTCAATAACCAATTTTGTAATAACATTTTTTGCGTCATTATTTATAAAATACTGCGGAGGCTCTTCGTGAGCGTACATTTCGGGAATCCGCGCGCTCCATGCGGAATATTCGGTAACGCTTTTTATTGTATTGCGCACATGATATTCCTTAGCGGATACGGATAAATATTTTTTGAAGAACGCTTCAAATGACGCGCCTGTATCATTATATGATTTTATCGCGGTTTTTAGGCGCGTACAAAACCACGAAACAAAGTCATCGTATTCGTCGCGCTTCCAGTGGCTGATGCATGTTTTCTCTTTATTGCAGACAAGGTATTCATAAATACAGCGCTCAAATTCCGCAGAGTTTATTATCCCCGATAAAAAATTCGAATATAAATCGTTTAATTTTTTCATATTGGCTCCTGTTATTTGATATCGGATTAATACAGGAGTTGTTATTGAATTTACGGCAAAAATCAATTATTTAATGATAAAGCTCATCTCGTAAATTTTTTAGTTATTAACATAAATATTTTTAAATGAATTTAAAACAATTTCTTTTACAAATGAAAGCTCTCCTTTCATTGTGAGACCGGATGCGTTTTTGTGTCCGCCGCCGCCGAGGTCGGCCGCTATTTTTGCCACGTCGATTTTATCTATCGATCTGAAACTCACAGTACAATTGTCGGCACACTCCTGGCGGATAATTACAATAGCTTCGACATTTTCGATCGATAAAAGCATTTGGAAAAGGCTGTCGGAGTCTCTTCCTTCAAGTCCGTATAATTTAAATTCTTCGAGAGTTTCGGCGCTTACAAGGAGTTTTCCGTCAAAATAAGATTCTGTTCTGGATAAAATATTTCCGATTTGAATTCTTGAATGCAGAGATTTTCCGCCGTTCATTTCGTAAAAAATACTTTTAGGGTTTGCTCCGCAAGAGATCATTTTTGACGCCGCCTCGAAAGCGTATGCGCTTTTTTCCGTCAGATGACGAAAAAATCCCGTGTCTGTGCAAAGACCGAAAAGGAGCAGGCTTGCCTCGTCTTTTGTAAGATCAAGCCCGAGGGATGATATTAATTTGTAAATTAACAATGTGCAGGAAGGCGAAGAAGGATCGGAGTAAACAGGAGCCTGCACGGTCGATTCGGAATGGTAAGATGTCGCGTGATGATCTATTATTGCGCAGGGAAATTGATTTAAGTATTCGTCTATTTCGCCGGTTCTGCCTTTGCCGGTGCAGTCTACTATAATTACTTTTATGTTACAGTCGGGATTTGAATGAAGCCTTTTCGCTATATCCGAAATTTCCACGAATTGTTCTTCATAATTTTTTAATTCTTTGCGTTTAAACGGTCCTGACGAACACACGAACGCTTCTTTCCCGATCCGGATAAGAGCGCTGCGCAGAGCAAGCTGACTCCCTACGCAGTCTCCATCCGGTTCTTTATGACCGGCAATGATGAATCTTTTATTCGCCTTTATAAACTCGATTAACTCGGCGGGTACTTCATGATTATTAATGATCGAATCCTTTAGAATCTGAAGTTTAAAGTTTCCTGATCCTGAAAATATCTGCTTACATCAGTTCCTGTGGGCAGGCTTCCCCATGTATGATGACTTTTTGCCCTATGCACATAAAGTTTTACATGGCTGAATTCGCCGTCGCGGTAAAAAACAGTCATTGAGGGCCAGTCTCCCGCATCCGCTAATTGCACCATTTCCGCTTTTCCGCCCGAGAAAGAAAACCAATCATTCGGAAGACCAATTGTGTCAATTATCGTACTGCTGCGGTACATAATGATATAACCGTCTTTTGTCGGAAATATTCTTTCTACAGGTACATTCAGACAATATAACCCGCCATCGCGAGGGGTGTTTTGGGCAAAAACCGGCATGATTAAAGCCATAAATACAAACGCAAAAATAATTTTTTTCATATGTCCTCCAGAACTTAATTCTAATCGATATTTTGCCGAAATTCAAGAGTTTAATGCTTGTGCTGCCGATAGAAAAGTTTTATATGCAAATTTCTTTTAGTGTTTTTCTGACAGCGCCAGATGATTTTGACATTTTTGCAAAAAATGTCTCGACTTTATCGCCTAATCCTGCTTCATATAAATTCACTCCGAAATAAGCTGAGTTTGATATTATCGGCTTCAGTTTGCTTGCGTCGTAAACGCCTATTTTTACTCCATCCAATTGAGACTTTAAAATTTCGTAATTGGGATCGGGGCTTACTTCGAAGGGGTTCCCCTGATCGTCCATGCCCAGCAGATAACGAAGCCAGCCGGCAAGTACAAGCGGGATGAATTTTAAATCAGCGCAATTTTTATTCATTCTTTGATATGCCTTGATTGTTTCGCCGAACCGGATTGGAATTTTTAACGATGTGTCCGCCGCGATACGCTGCGGAGTGTCAGGCATAAAAGGATTCGGAAGGCGGACTTTTATTACCTGATCCAAAAAATCTTTTGGTTTAATGATTCCGGGATCGGCAGCGGCGGGAAGCCCTTCTTCGTAACCTACTCCTTCGATTAATTTTACAAGACTTTTATCATTCATCTCGTCGCTGATTTTTGTATAACCCAAAAGGCAGCCGAAAACCGCAAGGCTTGTGTGCAGGGGGTTCAAGCATGTGCAGACTTTCATTTTTTCCGCTTTGTCTACAATTTCTTTAGTTGTAAAAATGACGCCTGCTTTTTCAAGAGCGGGTCTTCCGTTGGGGAAAGCGTCTTCAATGATCAGGTATTGAGTTTCTTCGGCGTTTACAAAAGGAGCGGTATAAGTTTTTTTTGATGTTATAACTTCATTCATTTCTTCAAGCCCTGCTGATTCAAGCATCTTTCGCACGCTGTCATCCGGCCGCGGCGTAATTTTATCGATCATTGTCCATGGAAAAGAAATTTTATTTTTATCGCGGATATAATCGGCAAAACCTTCTTTGCAAATTTTATTTTTTGTCCAGATGTCCGCGATCGTTTCCATCGCGGCAAAAAGAAAATCGCCGTTATGTGATAAATTATCCATGCTGACCATCGCAAGCGGATGCGCTCCGTTTATAAATCTTTCATGGCACAGCGAAGCGATTTGTCCGAAATAACTTACAGGCGAATCAGGTCCGTTTTTTAAATCCTCTTTTATATCGGGGAAAAAATCGCCGCCGCTGCTGCGAAGATTATATCCTTTTTCCGTTATGGTAAAACTTGCCATCTGCAGTGAAGGAGAAGTAAAAATTTTTTTTAACGGCGCAAGCTGCGTATCCATACTTAGCACTGACGCGATTGACGCGATTATTTTTTTTTCTGTTGTGCCGTTTGATTTTAAAGTTACAAGAATTGTAAGATTATCAAACGCGGTAAAACATTTTTCGATAATTTCTCCGCCGTATCCTTTGACAGCGATTATTCCGGTTGTTTCATTTTTATCTTCGAGCAGCTGCTGCATTATTGCCGCGGGAAATGCGCGGAAAATATTTCCGGCTCCGAAATGCACCCACTTTGGAGCGGCTTTTGTGGAAGCGATCATTTCTTCGCGGTCAAAACGCGGAACGGCGATACCGGCTTTTTCCCAAAAAATTTTATCTTCCAGTGATTTATTATTTAGTTTCATTATTTTTCTCCGGAACTATAAATATACAATAATTGACAATAACTTTCTCTCCCTTTAAAATAATGCAAGGGGGGAAAATGCCGGCGGGAATTCGCGGATTCGCTCAAATTCTAAAAAATTTAAATATAATTTTAAAACCTTTTTACGCGTTTAAACGGCGCTTTCCTTTATCTTCTTATATTTTAAACAGACTTTTTACAATGACTGTAATGCTCTTTCTTCTTGGATTCGCAATCTTCGGGCTGATGGCTTTGGCTCCCGGCGATATTGTCGATCAAATAATGATACAGCAGCTTTTCAGCGAAAATTCCGGAAGAGCGGGGCAGAATTTTCATGCGCTTAACGCGGAGCAGCTTGCGGCAAGGAGAGCGGAGCTTGGACTTGATCAGCCGTTTTATGTTCAATATTTTAAGTGGCTTAACCGCGTTGTCATTCATCATGATTTGGGAGTCAGCCTTATTTCGCGCGCGCCTGTTTCGTTTTTAATTTCGTCGCGTATTTTAAATTCGCTTGTATTGAATTTAATTTCGCTTATTTTTATTACGATTTTTTCTTTTGCGTTAGGTGTATATTTTTCCGCTAAGGCGGGAACAAGAGCAGATTACGCTGTTACATTTTTTTCGCTTGTGCTTCACGCCTTTCCCGGGCTTCTTCTTTTAATTCTTCTTCAGCTTTTCGCGTCTGTCTCCGGATTGTTTCCCGTAACGGCGTATCCTTCATTCCCGATTTCCGAAGCGCCCGCTAAATTTGTTTTTTCTTACGCGCATCATATTTTTTTGCCGCTTCTGTCCGCGTTTCTGGGAGGAATAGGCGGCTCTCTTCGGATGATTCGCGCTACAATGCTCGATCAGCTCGGGCAGCCGTACATCACCTGCCTGCGATCGCGCGGTATCGCCGAATGGCGGATTTATTTTGCGCACGCTTTCAGGAACACGCTTAATCCTTACATTACGGGAAGCGCCAATATGCTTGCAGGGCTTTTTTCTGGCTCTCTTATATTAGAAATTATTTTTGCGTACCCCGGTATCGGAAGACTGATGTATGAAGCTGTAACCCAGCAGGATATCAACCTTGTTTTGGCTAACATCATGTTTATTTCGTTTTTAGTGCTTGTAGGAATGGCGTTAGCTGACATAATACTCGCGCTTGTTGACCCGCGCATCAGGTACGGGAAAGAATAATAATGAAAAAGTTTTTTAATTATTTAAAGAGCCGTCCCATCGCGGTAATTTCTCTTTTTTGTTTAATTATTCTTTATATAATGATGATCTTCGCGGAATTTTTCGCTCCGTATTCACCTAACACTTCGTTCGCCGATAAAAGCTATCATCCGCCGAATGCGCGTTTTTACGGCGGGATGATTCAGGCGCAGGAGTTTCGCGTAACGAACACAGTCTCGCAGAGTTACGCAAGAGTGCGTGATCATTATTCGAAGATAAATTTTTTCGGCAGGGGAGAGAGTTATCTGCTCTTTGGTTTTATTCCTTCGGATCGTCATCTTTTTACGACAGCTAAAGATCAATACCCGGTATTTCTAATGGGCGCGGATAATCTTGGAAGATGCATGTATTCGCGGATTGTTTACGGCTCCCGCGTTTCGCTTACCATCGGCTTTGTCGCGACATTTATTTCGCTTGCACTCGCCGGGCTCGCAGGCGGGCTTTCAGGCTACTTCGGCGGCTTAACGGACTGGTCAATCATGAGGTCGGCTGAATTTTTAATGCTGATACCGTCGTTGTACCTGATACTTTTTTTGCGTTCGCTTTTAGCATCTAACATGGATCCGGCTCAGACTTATATAATGATTACGCTGATATTATCGCTTGTCGGCTGGCCCGGTTCAGCGCGCACAATCCGCGGAATGGTTCACGCGATAAAACGCGAAGAATTTGTTTTAAACGCAAGGCTTGAAATGATACCTTCGGTTGTAATTATTTTCAGGCATATTATTCCGCAGATAGCAAGTCTTTTGATTGTCAGCGTAACGCTGAGTATTCCCGGGTTTATAATGACAGAAACAGTTTTATCATATCTGGGACTTGGAATTACAGATCCGGCTGTAAGCTGGGGCTCTCTTATAAAGCGCGATCTTTCGACGCTTGCGAATCTTCGCGCGTTCCCCTGGCTGTTAACGCCTGTATGGTTTTTGTTAGGTGTAACTCTCGCTTTTAATTTTATCGGAGACGCGTTACGTGATTTTTTTGATCCGTATCATACTTTTTTTTCAAGGAGAAAGAAATTAGGGAGTAGAGAATCGGGAGTAGGGAATAGGGATCGAAATTCGGCAGATAATTTTGTTTCCAATAAAAATATTTCTGATAACAAACCCCACTCCCCACCCCCTAACCCCCGTTCCCTACTGGAAGTAAAAGACTTAATTGTGGATTTTTCGATTTTGCGGGGGAAAAAACTTGTAACTGTTCATGCTGTGCGCGGGCTTTCGTTCGAAATGAAAAAGGGAGAAACAATCGGCATAGTAGGAGAGAGCGGATCGGGAAAGAGCGTCAGCACTCTCGCTATTCCCGGGCTGCTTTCGAAGAACGCAAGCGCTAAAGGATCGATTCTCTACGAAGGAAGAGAATTAATGAACCTTGATACAGAAGCGTTACGTGAATACCGCGGCAAAAAAATC
>Ga0209755_10007900_pt1 | contig 11471 bp, 11 predicted proteins | sample TergutCo191P1_FD_187301 | JGI IMG/M metagenome (GOLD analysis project Ga0209755, IMG submission 187301) | Cornitermes sp. P1 segment gut microbial communities from Petit-Saut dam, French Guiana - Co191P1 (SPAdes) (version 2) | ecosystem: Host-associated > Arthropoda: Insects > Digestive system...
CTGCAATTGGTTGATCATTCATTCAGGAGTCCTACCATGTGTGTGTGACCTACAAACCTCAAAAATGAGGCAGCCTAGGTTCAATTTCGGCTGTTGCACCAAAGAAAAATTAAGCAACCATTCATAGTTAACTAGTAAGTCAAAACACATCAAATTTACTACATTAGAAAACATTTCAAAATTCCAATAAAAGACTTCAGTTAACACAGTCCAGAAACACATTTATCCTTCATAAAAATAGGAACATCAGGCAGCATCTTGAACTATCTTACCTTCATGGGTGGTGGTAGGAAGAAACACATCGTGGGACACTGGTGTCCGTGGTTCCTTATAGATGTCCCAAACACCAATCCCTTCAGCCTGACCTGCAGCCATTGCTACTCCTAGGGCTTCCATTCGGACCGACGTGGATGTTCGATCTAAGGAAATAAAAAAAACGCGTTTATGTGATGCACCCTAAGTAATCCAGTTTATTGTTAGGAATAGTTCTGTCTGTTCACAAGTGTTGGTTCCATTATATGGTAACCTTAACTTCATGACTTGTTGCGACTAATTTCGGTACATAGTCATAGCAGTGTCTGTTGTCTAATTTATTATTATTATTATTATTATTATTATTATTATTATTATACGATATGGATGTCTCTTGTCACAGGTCTTTTCTTCCCGGTACTTCTCTTGAACCAGCGGTGATCTCCACCGCTCAGGCTTCAAGCTTCACACTGCAGTACATTCCATATTATGTGTGATGTTCCAAGTATATATTTATTATTATTTAACGTTGTACAGTAAATGAACATGGCCTGCACCAAAGCCGCATATTTTTTCCAACATCTATTCCCACACACCATTTCAGGACCTATAAGTATGTGGCAACACTGTCAGTCATAGCTCACAAGTCCAAGTATCTGCCATTTTCTTGTTAATTTATTGCCGAAAATTAGAGTACAATGCTACTGTATCTTCCAACAGCATAATATATATAAACACTTTCAAGAAACTCGGTTGACTGGGTAAAAATTTGAAACAGGATGCAATAGAAACAGCATGCTGAGTGGGAAAACACACCTTTTTCCTTTTTATGGATGTAAAGTTGGCTAGAAAAGGAGTAATCTGACAGAATGTTATGTTATGTTATGCAAACATTTACTAACTCATACATCACACAAACAAGAATGGTATTCAGAACATACGAAGATTATCACAATCTCTTATCCTTGATAACAATTCAATTTATAGGTTTACAGATATACAAATAAAGAAAATATTTCTGAAACGCATGTCACCACTCTTTAGGGCATGTTCTTGCACAGCATGACAGAGCAAGTTTATGCATTGAGTATTAAGATTTCCTGACATTTCAGCCCATATTACAGTTCCCATCTTCATAGTTAATCTGGTATTCTGTTAATGGCATTTTTAAAAAATTGCCAATGCACACTTTCTTCAGAACAAATAACTGTCTTTACTCACCAACAGAACACCTTACAATTGAAAGGACAACAAAAACTGATTACAGACCATCTATTAACCCAAGCCCAATAACAATGCTGCTATCACACAATATTATAGGAAGGATGTGCAAACAATTTGAGAAACTTATTTTAATACATGTTCTGTGCATCTTTTATTATTTTTATTATGACTAACAAATGCACAATTAATATCACAAAAGTATATATCACAACAATGTCTCTTTATATAACATACACTCCTACATATTTCGACATTTCCATGTCATCATCAGGGAGTTCCATTACTGCATTCCTTGCTAAGTTACATAAATTCTGCAATTTAAGGATTCCCGTAACTTAGCAAGGTTCAGATGTGGAACTCCCTGATGATGACATTGAAAAGTCGATATGTTTAGCAGTATAGAATATATAAAGAGATGCTGTTGTGTAATAAACTTTTGTGATATTAGTTGTGCATTTGTTGGTTATAATAAAAATAATTTGTGAAACAATTTGAACGGCCTTACATTTCTTAACATTCCACATAGAATTTGATAACTATTGTTTTAATAAACTTAGCAGCCAATTTTTCACAGATTTAATGAGTCGATAATGTAGCTCTGTTATTACCTTCATACCAGCAGTGCAGTGACCACGTGTTTTTGTTGGTTTAGTGGCGATTTTACAGCCGTCATTTGAAAGATCAATGAGGCTCATTTTCACAAAACTAAAGAGGAACAGCTGTGTTTACGTGTGTACAGTGGACACTGACAAATGCTGTTACAAGTTAATGGAATTTATTTTGTGTACACAGTGACACACAAAACAGTCTGACAGTTTCTTGTCCAAAATACTTGGAAGGCTAAGACATTTGAACCACAAATAAAATGTAAAAAAGTTCTACCCTGAATGGTAAATAAATAAATAAATAAATAATGTGTGTTGTGAAACCTAGTGTTAATGTGGAGTGAGTCAGTTGACATGCCAAGGTTTTATTCTACCCCACTTTTACCCAGAGCAGAATTAGTGTTTATTTATACCAAGAGAGACTGCAAACAAACACTGGCAGATATTTGTGGAAACATTATGCAAGGTGAAACTTGAACAGAAAATTAGTAAGTGGACATTACAGATGGACACCTAAAAGTGGGGTTAACTGTAAGATGTAAGACAGTCATGCCTTCAGCAAAGGTGAGCAGGTGGACATACAGACAGAGTAGGTTTTATGAACTCCAATACAAGCTAAAAAACATTACTTTTTGGCAGTAATCTGTTGCATCCATTTAGCTTCCAATAGCAGGAGGATCCATTTTGGTCCCATAAGAATGCACAAGAATGTCAACTGAACAAAACAAAAAAATCAAAACATCACTGAAAACGCTTGCCAACGAAGGCGATAAATACTGCACAAGCAATTGCAGAGTGTCTCACAAGAAGAGAGCATCAAGAAGAAAACAAAGATTTGTGTGTGCTTTGAGTGGAGTTCCAGAAGCTGGTACAGTGACTAAGCTATGGACTGGACCACCAACGAATCACGGTTAGATGCCTGGCAGGGGAGAGATTTCTGTCTTCGCCAAACTGTCAAGACCAGTTCTGTGGACACACACAGTCTCCTATCCAGTGTGTAGAAAGGACACTTCCCTGACGAGTGAAATGGGCAGGGCGTAAAATTGGTTACTCATTTCTCTCTACTGCCACATCTAGGAATGGGTAGTGCTTTACTTCACTACCCCATACCCCTTCAACTTCACTTTCAGCCTTATCTGTGTGGAGCTTCTGTGCATGCTGAAGACTAATATACTCTGTATGACACCATCAAAATCTAGTACATATATTGAAAAATTTTCATTCTTTCTCCCAAAATTTGAAAAAAATTTTATTGCTTCAAATAGTGTGGAAATCCGTATCTCCACTCACTTTAAGCCTGTAGTGAATGTTATATGATCAGGATAACCCAACAGCTGTGCGAGAAACACTTTTGCTGTTACTTAAATTCCACCCAATATACCACAAAGTTGGCTACAATAAAACACATCACCATTTCTTCTTTTCAATAATACTACCCACTATCCATTACTTCCATCACTGAAAAACATAAAATCAGATTTAAGAACTGTCACTCACAAAATGAATGTCAATTTATAATGCTCAAAACATCTGTACACAAGCCAAGAATGGAAAAACTTGTAATCAAGTGTGCAGATGCAGATATCATTAAGGGTCAACAAGCACCACATTTTATCGATACAGAATGTCTGATGTTCAGTTGGCTCCACGCAGTGATGACGTGCCGTACCTGACAGACAACACATCCTCAAGAAACGTGCAAATGCAGATATCTCATTAAGGCCACAATAAGCACCACATTTTACTGATATGGAACTTCTGATGTTCAGTTGGCTCCATGCAGTGATAATATATGACATCCATGGCAGACAATGTTCACTAACAAAATCCCTTCTTGCATACTGTTTTTATTGAACTACATCTGGCATTTACAATCTCAGTAAATGGGTATGGAGCATCAGTGAGATCTTACCAAATATATAACACTTCATAAACTTAAAATTGCTATACTCACCAACTGGAATTCCACAGAGGTCAGCCTGTAGCTGCATCAACAGCTTATTTTCTGTCATCTTGCCATGCACCTGAAGTTTGGTTAGTTGGTGACCACAGTCTTTGGCCATTGCTTCTAGAATGTCTCTGGTTTGAAAGCACACAGCCTCCAATGCAGCACGAATGATGTGGCTTTTGGTTGTAAATTGTGTCAGACCACAGATAATGCTGCAGACAGAAAAGGTTAAGATTTGGAAATGTTGAAACCAAAACACATAAGTGCAGATTTTCTAAACATGTGATATATTTTAATCTTATGCAGCTATGGGGTCCACCCAGCCTCACATGCAATGGGTACTGGAGCTAGAGTGGCCAGGGCATAAAGTTCAAAACTCCCTCCCATCTCATGCCAAGGTGAAAAATGCATAAAGCTACACCCATACTCCTCCTATATGCCGTTATAGGGGCTATAGAGAACACCTTCAACTTTTTTCCACATAATGCTCACGCTTTTGTCAGTTAAAATATACCTCCTTTTCATCTCACACTTTCATATCCATTATCAGGGATAGTCTTCAATCTAACAACTTTCTGGATTTGGAAAAGGGGGAACTTGTCAATGGGCAATACTGGCACTTACTTTAGGTATCTTACACATCATAACATTTCCTTATTAAATTCTGGCTATTTTTTATTTACTTTGAGAGAAAGTGGATCAAATACAATTTAAAAATAGACCAAGACCTAATACTAATGTTTAGAATTGCACTCAATGTCATTTACAGAATATCGGCCAAAGAAAAGTGGCATCATCAGTGTGGTAACTGCAAAATATGATAATAAAATTAACCGTTTGAAGCCGGAATTAAATCTTTGACGCCAGGATTAAATCTCCCCACCCCCAGCCACTTTAGTGGACGTTCAGCTATTTAAAGGGCTCACTGGGCAGACACTTTAGTGGCCATTTGGCGTTAAAGTGTTAAATAAAAATGAATTTCCATTTTCTGGATGAAGGCAGCCTGAAAGCTTTTAACTTCAGACATCTCACTTTCTGACGAATTACAGTATCAGCTTCTGAAGACTCTGCTTAATGGAATCTCTTTTTATATTCATCTATATCCTCACACCACAGACAAATTTATTTGTGACATTCTTACCCTCGTGCATCCTTACGCCAATATGGGGCATACAGGCCAGAAAATGCTGGTACAAAATACACATCCCCTGTGGACGGCACATTTGCTGCTGCAGTTTCTGCATCACTGACTGCTTGCAAAATATTTAAGTTATTCTTGAGCCATTTTAATGCACTGCCAGCTACAGCTACTGAACCTTCCAGAGCATACACTGGTGGTGCATTCTTGCCCAGTTTGTAAGCCACTGTAGTCTCCAAGCCATGTGTGGAATGCACTCGCTGCAAGCAAAGCATTCAAATTAATTCCACTGAGTTACAAAGTTCACAACTACATAAAAATTGTTCTTATTTGTGAGACGCAATAAACATAACTTCAACACCTAAAAAAACCTGCTTTAGTATAGCAAAAACAGCAATATCCAGCACTGGATGATCTGCAAAGCTCTGTTTTAGGAAACCAAGAGGATCATTATTTTTCACTATTCCAACAGCTGGCAGTACCCAGCACTGATTCTTCAAATAGTTATTAGTGTCATTTTGGTTTTATAGGCCCATTCACAAAATTACGGAAAACTATTATTGGCTTTGTCATGTGTGTTTGTTTCCCTGTCCATCTGTCCTTCCACATTGAACTTGGTTCCCATTGGACAGATTTTAATGAAATTTGATATCTAAGGATGCTTCAAAACTTGTTGAGTGAAGTCAATTTTGATTACAATCTGAAAAGAATAATGTGTACTTCACATGAAGACCTATGCAAATTTATTGTAAATTCTCATGCAGTTTTTCTCAGAATGAGAAATGCTTTGGACAAAATTTGTAGAGAAAATCAAAACACATATTTTATGTTCAGTATTTTTTTTTATGAAAACCGTGCTGTTTTTGAGAGACATGCCATAGATGACAATATGATACAGTGCAGAATAGATGTAATTTGAACACCAGAAATGTAAGGCAATTATACAGACACTCACTCATAATATTAAATCTTATTATTGTTAACAGTAGTACAAAATACTTTCTAGCTTGCCAACAGTGCAAAGGGAACCCACTGTTGCATTACCACGGAAACAATGAACACTTTTGTACTGCTGACTGCCATATCTACTCCAACAACAATAACAAGGGAACGTACTGTTGCATCTCAATGACAACAACTGTAATGTGACTGCCCCACAACATGTTCTGCATATTGTATCTATCCTGTTGAAAATTACATACACATCATGCTATGTCAGTAGTGATAAAAGGGGGAAAAAAGTAGCAGGCAAAAAGCGACTTAAAAGGTTAGGTGTGTCCATGAGGTTGGTAGGTACACTAAGAAGCATATTACATATAATATTCCAATATCAAGAGATTTATGAGATCTGGCAACCCTTTAGTATTGGAGGTGCCAGATATTGTAACTTTTACCACAGTACCTCAAACCCTTATGAATGATCCGTCAGATGGTCTTTGTGATTTTACTCATATTTTCTTTTCAGGTGACAATAGCCAACATAGTTGAATCATGAGAGCTCCAATTTCATCAGAAGTGAGGAAAAACAGAAAGGATGAAAGTCAACATATTATGGCTGGTACGGTGTGCGTGTGTCCCGCATGCACGTGTGTGTATGCGTCCATGCTAACAGGTGATAAAGACACCATTTCAGGTTTTCAAATGTTCAGAATTAAGACGAATGATTTTCACAACCACTGGTACAAACATTATGCCATTGTAACACAACTCAATGCATAGTTTCCAATTGACTACAATCAGTAATACATTATGCAAGCAAACTTGCAAAGCAGAAGTGGCATACATGAAATCAGCATCTTGTACAATAAGATGGTGAAATTATGTGTGGTACTGAATGTTCGAAAATACAAGTTCTGTGGCAGTATCATAATATATTTGCAGAAAGAAAAATAACAGTATTATGGGCACAATAAACTTTTCCTTTGCTTTTGGTGTGACAGTAAAGACTAAGGAATTGTTAAAGCTCTCGGTATGTGAGATCCAGTACATACAATGACACTACGTGTAAAACATAAAAGCGCAGTTGTCCCTGTACGTGCTGTGAGGGAATACAGGTAACACAGAAGTATATCTTCACTCACTGTTAACCACAGCAGTGAAGGAATAGTAAGCATTGTGCACTGGCAACTTTATCCACAAAACAGCTGGCAGTACCCACTGAATAAGAGGTTGGGTGGGTTCCAGAGTTGGTCTGGACATTTTGGAGAAGTGAAATGTCTCTTGGACCTGCCAAGATTCAAACCCTGGACCGAAGTCCAGTCACTATACCTATTATACTATCACAGCTCCCTACATACTACCTATATTATCTGTAAAATGAATTACAAGAATAGCAACAATGCAAAACTTTGACGCTACTGACAAATTTAATGCAGTCAGAACCTGTACTTATATTATCAGTTTTTTAAAAAAAAACTGAACCCACAAACAAACAAACAAAAACAACAGATATGTAGAACATGAAATCTGTCATTAGGGAAAAAGGCTTCATATGAGTTCTCCGTGGAACAGTTTGTCAGTAAACCGTTCTACTTTCCCCTAATATTATTAAGATGATCACACCAATTAGCATCACACGTGTCAGACAAACAGAGGATGTGGGGTAACTTTTAAAAATGCATACAAATATTACCTGGAAAACCTAAGGGAAGAGAACACTTGGGACATGTAGGCACAGATGGCAGGATAATAATTGAAGGGATCATACAGAACAGGGGTGTGAGGGTATGACCTTGATTCATGTGGCTCACATTAGGATCCACAGATAAGGTCTTGTGAATATAATAATCAGCCTTAGGAAATTCTATTAACCCCATCAAACCTGAGCATGTAAGTGGTGTAGTGACTCTGTGTCGCTGATAATTTTCAAAACATACATAAAATTATGCAATTTTTCACTTCAGTCTAGTATTTCACCATGATCTACTTTGAATTCATACATATATTTGTACCATGACCCTGAAGGGGTTAAATGCTTGGACTTTCTTCAGCAACTGTGGGACTGTTTTCTTGTTAGCATGGAATCTATGCTATGGATTTCCTCAGTGGGGCTTGTGTGGTCAATTGATCCTGAGAGCTATGCTGGCTGTGGTGTAGCTACTGGTAGGGCCTCCCATGCCAGGTGATGACCCAGACAAAAAGTGACACCCTAATCCTCTAGGTTGGGGGTTGGGCATGGGAATGACAACCCCACCCCATACAAAATACATTCTGTTGGGAAACTTCTTAAAAAAAGGAGAGGCTAAGGTACACCAAGGACTGTAATACAAGAAGAAGAAGAAGAAGAATACAAAGAAGAAGAAGAGAAAAAAGAAGATTAGCAACAACAACAACAACAACAACAACAAATCCTATACTTACTGAAGATCCTGTGTTGTACACAAGGAAACACCCTTTACGATAAGTGCTTTTAGCTTGTCCTTCTTTAAAACACCTTTCCCCAATGAGTGAAGCCTGTTGGTTACCTAGAATCTAAAACAAAACACACTCTTTAAGAACTGTCTTTGAGTAACTGCATAACACAGGAAGCTTACAGTGACAACCTTCAAAGAGAGTAAAAGTCACTTGATATAAATAATTACCTTACATGGAGACCCTGAAACGAGAGTAAAAGTAACTGGATATAAATAAGTACATTACACTGACAACCTTCAACGGAGGAAAAGTAACTGGATATGAGTACCTTACTCTGACAGTCTTTAACACAGTAAAAACAAGTGGACATACATAATAAGCTTATACTGACAACATTCAACAGAGTAAAGTAAATGGATATAAATAAGGTGCAGCTTGTTTCTAAGTGAATGATGGATTATATTGTTATTTGATTTATGGATTGTTTGGTTTAAATATTAATATGAAATTGGTTTTGGTTGTAATTATTTGTAGATTGTTATTGTGATAGATGGTTCTGTGATATGCACACATCGCCCGTTGCTCTCGTTTGTTGTTAATGAGATAAGTCGTAACAAAGTGGTTGTACCGGAAAGTGCAGCTGGAATGATGTACCAGATCATTTCTGTTAGTTGAGTTTTCATTTACACTGAATTATTATGTCGTGCGATTCGACATGATCTGATTTTGTTGATTGTCTTGTTTTTAGGTTTAGGGTCGATTTATATTTTAATTGAATAATCATTAAGGTTATTGTATTTTTGTGATTTAATTTTTTAAAAGATAGATTATTTGTACTGTGAAGGGTTGAGATATATTGGAGTGTTTTTTAAAAAGTTGATTTTATTTTTTGTACCTTGTGTATCAGGGTTCATTGAATTTTATTATTTATTTTTATTTCTCGATTTTAAAGGAGTAGCTCACACTCACAACCTTCAACAGAGTACAACCATCTGGATATAAATAAGTACCTTGTACTGACAACCTTCAATAGAGTAAAGTATGTGGACACACCTAAGTACAGAGCGTGCCCATTAAATAACAAGACTGCATTTATTATGAAAAAACAAATGAATATATTTAGAAGTTTTTGTTACAAACTTTCAATATAAACCCCCCTCCCAGCTCCACACAATACTGAGATCCTTTATACAGGTCCTCGAAAACATGCTAGAAGTCCTGCAATAAAGCCCTTTTCAGTAGCATGGTCACACCATGTTGGATGTCGCTACTGTCACTGAAATGCTCTCCTTTTAAGGCCAGTTTCACCTTCAGGAAGAGAAAAGAGATTGTCGGTGCCAAATGTGTCCAGTAGGGGGGATGATGGATCACACAGATTGATTCGGAAGCAAGAAACTGCTTCACATTCACCGCATAGTGTGCAAGCGTGTTGTCATGCAACAGCAGCCCAGGGTTGTTTCTTAACTGCTTGTTTCTGGCACAGAGCACGTGCATGTAGAAACTTTACATCACTCCTAAATAATAGTGACTGTATACTCTGATGCCTTCAGGAACAAAATTGTGATGGATAATTCTGGCAGAATAAAAGAAAAAAAGCAACATTGTCTTGACAAGCAATTGTTGCAACTTGACTTCCTTCTGCTGAAGATAATTTGTTCCACGTCATTCCGTGTTTTGTCGCTTCATTTCAGGATCAAACTGAAAACACCAACTTTCATCACCAGTAACAACTATTTGCAACACATCACAATCTTGGTCAACAAAATCATTGAAACTGCGACAACATTCCACCTGCTACTCTCTCTGTTCAACCGTAGTGTGGCACAAATCTCAAACCAATCTTTCTTCTCTCTAAATCTCTTTCCATAATTTTTCTGGCCGCTTTCTTGCCGACTCCAAGACATTCAGCGAGTAGCCTAGTGGTTATTCACCTGTCCCGCATCACAGTGGCACAAGTTTTCTCCACATTTTCTTTGGACTGAGCAGACACTGGCCAGCCTGGACTAGGATCATATTCCAGAGATTCCCCACCTTCTTGAAACATGTGAAGACTTGTGCACGATTCACATAATCATCACTGCACACATTTTTCAGGTCTAGATAGACTTCAGTGACAGTTTTCCCTGATTTAAAGTAAAGTTTAACCACGGCATGTTGTTCCATGTTGAAACTTCTGACATGGGGGGGGGGAAACACACTTACTTTGATGGCGATAAAACAAAAACTACTAACACACTCTAGCAATCAGAACCATATACCAACATGCTAATCTGTTTCCAGGGCACTCAGAAAAAAAAAAGTCTCACTATTTAACATGCACACTGTGTAGCTTACACTGACAGCTTTCAACAGAGAAAATAACACTCACTGCTGAAATGGGAATTCCCTTTAGTGGACCTTCTGAGATGTAACCATATATTTCAGACGAACTATGAATCTCTGGCAACAAGTCTGCTGCAATATTGAAATACCTGCAACATGATAGCATACAATTGGTGAAGATGACATGTAATTAGATTATACCCTACTTAGAAGAAAAGGCATCAAGAAATGTACGTATATCTAAAACATGATTTTTGAGATTCTGCACACCTCAGCTGCCCTCAAGTTCCTTTACTGAAGATCCAAAATTCACTGTCAAAATGCTAATCAGAAAACAGATACCAAACTGTACAGTCAGAAACAACTGTTCCTTGCATTTAATTAAATATTCAAAGATCAAAACTGTTTCAAGTAAATGTACATCATACGAACAGCTATATTTTATGTTATGTTTTAAAATGAGCTATTCTTCACAGAATAATTAATACTCCATTTGAGCTTAATGTGAACTTGGGGTCTACTAAAAGAATAACAGCTGCGATATCCAGCAATCTGGAAGGCTCTGTTAACTGGAAAAAGATTATGAGTCCCATTACACTTCACTATTACATCACTGCAGCATCCAGTA
>Ga0209755_10007901_pt1 | contig 11470 bp, 12 predicted proteins | sample TergutCo191P1_FD_187301 | JGI IMG/M metagenome (GOLD analysis project Ga0209755, IMG submission 187301) | Cornitermes sp. P1 segment gut microbial communities from Petit-Saut dam, French Guiana - Co191P1 (SPAdes) (version 2) | ecosystem: Host-associated > Arthropoda: Insects > Digestive system...
AAGGAGTTGTACAAAGGAAGGAATGCTGTCGAGCGCAACTTCCGTAGAATCAAACAGTTCCGAAGGGTTTTTACGCGCTATGACAAACTAGACGAAACATACGATGCCTTCATCGCACTCGCGCACATTACTCTTTTCATGAGAAATTAGTGTCAACAGTACCTAGTCCCTGTGTTTGGGAAACAAGCGACAAACGCCTGACTTCATCGTCAATGTCCACGATGGTTTGTGAAAGCCGACGAAATATATCGGATGTTTCTCGCCTCGACTGGTAAGGATTTCGCTTAATTTCAAGGTCGAGAATGGACGACCAAACAATTTCGGCTTTGCCTTCCTTAATTTGTTGTTGGATAAACAGTTTCGCTTCCGTTTCCAATCGGACGAGCAGTTGCGACTGATCGTCGAAGGGACGATTGAAACAGCAGTTGTCCAAGTACAGTTTCAGTTTGGGCATTATGAGTATTGTACCCTGTCCTCTCGCCCAATGGAATAGACCGCAAATGGTGGTGTTTTTCCCCTACAACCCGCACAACCGTTACGCCCCTGAAACATTTCCGGCGAAATGCCGAAAATTCTACGGGGAAGGTGATGGGTATTGAAAATCCATTCACAGTGATGTTTGGTCGCGACGGTCTGTTGTCGCTTGCCGGAGGAGAATTATCGGCAATAGAAACACAAGCCATTCAAGACGTACTGAAAGAGGTGAATGCTTATTTAACTGCCGACAAGGCAGGTGAAGAGACGGAGGGCATGTTGTCTCCCGTTCTTACGGGCGTTGCCGAAAAGTTTGCTTCTTTGAAGGAAGTGATGGGGAAACTTCACGATAAGTCGCTCGTGCCGAAAGATGGACTGCGATTTGGAGTGAATGGGTAAAGGTTTGTCTCCCTTCTTTCCCCTACAACCCGCACAATCGTTACGCTCCTAAAAAATGGCAGTGGAAATGCCGACAAAATCCGTACAGGATGTATTCTCTTGTTTGCTAGGATAGGCAAAATTCTCCATGAATGTCGGTTTTTCCAGTTTTGCCAGTGCGTTTCAATCGGTACAAGCAAGCCATTCGCAGACCACCAATAAGGTGGCGACCGCAAGTACAATGGCGAACAATGTCGGTCTCCGTGCCGACGTGCTGACGCTCCACGGACAACGCATTGAACCGAGTACGTATCACAGACCGGTCATGCCCGTGAGTAGTACACTTGAAGGCAGACTTTGCACACAGGAAGAGCAGGCGACGATTCTTGAAAAGTTTCAGTCCGCACAACTTCAATTACAAAAAGAAGCCGAGAATCTTGCGGCAAATCCGCGCGTAACCACGTATTCAACTTACTTTGGAGATACGTTGGTTTCAGTAACGACACTGGGAGAGTTCTTCGGCAAGCAGATGGGCATCAAGAATCCGTTCGAGATTGTTTTCGGCAACGATGGTCTGTTGTCGCTTAATGGGAATGTACTGCTGTCCGTAGAGTCGGAAGCGATCAAGCAAGTGCTGGCGGACATTAACCGTTATCTTGTCGCCGAGGAAGCGGGCGAGGATACGGAAGGCATGTTGTCTCCCGTTCTCACCGGTATTGCCGAAAAGTTTGCTTCTTTGAAAGAAGTAATGGGGAAGTTGCACGATAAGTCGCTCATTCCAAAGGAAGTGCGGTTCGGGGTGAATGGGTAAAGAGTGAAACACTTTTCCTTCGTTTTTGCTGTACTGTGTTTCCGGCTTGTACTGTGTTCACGGTTTCCACTTGGTAGAACTGTACAGTCCCTCTCTCAAAGGGAGAGGAGGACGACGAAACCCGAATGAACATGAAACACCAAATGGGGACGAGGTATGGTATAATTAAGTAATTATGCACAATGATTTATAAAGCATTCGTTGAAACGAAAATAGGACAAATCGGTATTGCCGGGGAGGGTCAATTGTTGACTCATCTCTTTTTCCGGCAGGAAAAGGCTCCCGATGATGCCGTCGAGAACTCGATTTGATCGTCGGGTTAAAATCCGTCAAGGCGGAAGTAACCAGTTTTGTCGCTTTTCTCCGAATCCAAAAAGAGCGGAAAAAACTGGGAATGAAAACGAGTGCCAACACGCTCCACTATGTCTTCACCGGCAACCCCGGCACAGGTAAGACGACCGTAGCGAGAATTTTTGCGAAAATTCTTTATGGCTAAGCCTGCCGCTTATACCATTCTATACCACCCTCCCGCCTATTCAGAAGTGAGCCGCAAATATGTCTGTTGGTCAAATGTTTGTCCCTGCATGATCCTTTCGGCAACGGCTTCCGGTGAATCGGCAAAGAGAGGTGAGATTTCTATCGGTGTGCCTTCTTGAACGACCGCCCCTGTCTGCCAAAGCCAAGTTGTGTGCATTGCCGAGATGTCCCGTTTGACTGTTTCCGGTGAATCCGATGGAGACCCCGGTGCATTTTTGAGTGGTGCGTAATGATTGGGTGCATCAATTTCGACAACTACCGCATTGTTCGCCGAGGGTAACAGATCAAAGATGAACCGCTCAAACTTGATGGCGTTTTCTTTGTCCGGTTTGATCCGTTCGCCGCTCTGTATATCGATAAACGGTACTTTTTTTCGGGCATAGTGAAACGGCAACGATGCGGCACTTTGCGATGCTCGGTGCAAGAGTTCCGTATTGAAAAGATGAACCGCAATGCTTCCCGCCCAGATTTTGAGCGAACCATCGGGATTCGTTTGTGTGCCGATGGATTCAGGTAGATCGCTGTACTCAATGACGTAAAGCCGACCGTCCACTTCAACGATGTTTCCAACTTTGTCGCTCGGCGACCGTTTACGAACCACTTGGCTCGTCAGTTCTGAACCGCTTAATATATGATAGCCCAAAAATTCCGGCGAACCGATCCGCACCAGTGGATTGTCCACCTGATTGTAAAACAGATAATCAATTCCGCGCTCCCGAAGTTGCGACAGTACCGAAGGAGAACCTTTCGTGATCGCCGCAAGCATTCCGCCATGTCCGTCGGGACTCAACGCGATACTGCTTTTGGTATCGAGCAGCACTTTGCCGCCTTCCGTTGACGTTGGCATTGACACCGCTGGCATGGTTCCCTGACAAAAGATAAACACATCGTTTGCCGAAAGACCAAAATAATTTTGGGCTTTCAGAAAATCAATTGTTTCGGCATGCGTTGCCGGACTCGTCATAATGCAGTATGGCATCCGATGACCGTACCGCCGGGACATTGCCAGCACCTTTTCAAAATGAAATTGAAAAAGCGTTGCTCCCGACACGGGACCGATGGGATACATCCCTTTCGGATGGGGAAAACCGAGCCGGGTTCCTTGCCCGCCGGCAACGAGTGCGCAGGCAACCTTGCCGTTTCGGAGGGCTTCCGCACCGGCTTCGACGGCTTCATCGGCGGTAATCGGTTTGGGCGATTTACACGGTGTCGGATCAGTAAGAGTCGAAAATTGATAAGCAGGCGGATCGCTTGCCCGGTCAGCGAGAGTCAGCGACTCTACCGGTTCGTTTCGGCGTTCGTACAGTTCGGCAATCTGTGCAAAATCAAGAGAGTTGATCTGCGCAGCGAGGGTTTTCCGTTCGGAGTCGTTCAGAGCGTCCCAAAAGGTCAGCAGGTGTTCCTGACCAAACGTTTTTAGATGGTTGAAAAGGTCGTGTTTCATCTGTTATTTTTTATTTCTCACAAAGGCGTGAAGGACACAAAGGATTTTCTGGACATTCGATTTTTTTGTGTTCTTTGTGGAGGAACACCTGATTGTAGCGTATTCGATTGTTTTTTCCAACCCTCTTGCATTAGACACCGCAACCAATGAATGATGCCAACAGAACCTTTACAACCTCAGTAGCCGTCATCCGCAGATTACACAGATTGACGCAGATGTTTTGTCATACCGATCAACAATCTGCGAAAATCGGTGTCCTCTGCGGATAATCGGAAAAACAACTCATTGACGGCTACGGCGGTTGTTTTGTTTAGAAAATAAGGTAAAAATGAGGTTCAATTTTCGTTCCTTGCCTTTGACTCCCGCAATCCCATGAACACATCACCCCGTTTTTTCATTTTGTGCCTATTCGCTCTCGCACTGCCGCTGATGAGTGGATGTGGAAACAAACCCCAAGACCCGAAGGCGGCAATGACCAATGCGGAAAAGAAACTGGTCGCAGAAGATGTTTCCTTCATTGAACTCAAAGGGCATACAGATGAACTCAATCATGCCGTATTTTCCCCTGACGGCAAAAAAGTGGTTACGGCGGGCGGTACTGACAATACCGTCCGAATTTGGGATGCCGTAACAGGCAAGGAATTAAAAAAGTTACAAGGGCATACAGGCAGGGTGAGTTATGCCGCCTTTTCTCCTGATGGAAAGAAAATCGTTTCATGCAGTGCAACGGAAGATTGCAGCGTCCGAGTTTGGGATGTCGATTCAGGGCAGGAATTGCAGATGCAAAAGCAGAAAGACGGAGGAGTGAGTTCTGTCGCCTTTTCGCCGGATGGTAAGGCAATTCTTGTGGTAACGCATCATGTTGCACGAATTTGGGATGCCGATTTGAAAGAAGTCTTGCAAGAGTTGGGAAATCAAGGACACGGGGTAAAAGTAGCCGCTTTTTCTCCCGACGGAAAGAAAGTTGCCACTAACAGTAATGTTGAACCACGCAATGCAATCCGCAGTACCCATATCTTTCAAATTTGGGATGCCGTTTCAGGAAAAGAATTGCACAAGTCAGATGAACATGTATATAGAGGTGCGTATTTCGTCCACTCTATCGATTTTTCACCGGATGGCAAAAAATTTATTACGGCAGGTGCCTTCGTCCAGATTTGGGACGCTGAATCGGGAAAGAAATTATTAAGATTGGAAGGGATGGGAAACAAAGATACAAGTGGTGCCGCCAGTTGTGCCGCATTCTCGCCCGATGGGAAAAAAATTGTTACGGCGAATCGTGACGGAGTTGTCCGCCTTTGGGATGCCGAATCGGGAAAAGAGTTGCAAAAAATAGAGGGACCTCTGTATTGGTGGGTGTTTAGCGTTGCTTTTTCCTCTGACGGGAAAAAAGTGTTTTTATCGGGTTGGCCGAACAGTGCCTTCAACCGCAATAATGTCGCCGTCTGCATTTGGGATTTGTCAGCAGTATCGAAAAATGAAGTACCCCCGCCGGAACCCGCCACACAACCGATCAGTCCTCTCGACCTTCCGCCGGTGAGAGAGGAGGAAGAAAACCTCGAAGCCTTTCGGGAAAAAATCCTTGCCGAAGAAAGAGCCAAAGAATTAGCACTCATTGAAGAGGAGCAAAACACTGTCCCGCTGGTGGAAAATCCCGATGCGTTGATCGCCCTGCATCCAGAGCATCGGCTTTGGATCACACCGGACAGAAAAAATGTGGTGATGATCGGTCGGGTCATTCTGCGGGAAGGATTTTTGGAACTCTTGGCGTGCCGGGTGGGAACGAAAGAACATGAGTCCATTTTGGCAGTGCGTGTCGAACCGCAACTCATTCATGCGGCATTGCTCGCAGCAAATGCACGGCAGGGGCGACCGATGCAGATGTCGCCGGTCTTTACACCGGCAACCGGCGACAGGATCGACATTACACTGCGTTGGAAGGACGAGGCGGGAACGCAGCACGAATCTCCTGCCCAAGACTGGGTTTGGGATATGTCCGCCAGTCCCGAAGATGCCAAAAAACCGATGGCAACACACTGGGTTTTCAGCGGCAGCCGAATGATTCAGGACTACGATGGCAATGACCGATATTTGGCAAATGAGACGGGGGAACTGTTTGGACTTTCCAATTTTGTTGGTTCCATTTTGGATGTGCCGATTCGGAGCAGTAAGGACAACACGCAACTGATGTTCGGCTGTTTGACCGAACGTATCCCGCCGTTGGATACGTTGGTTACGATTATGTTGACACCGGTGGAATGAGAAATTTTTTAACCGTCCAGGTAGTAACAGGCAGTTTGCAGGAACTTTTTCAAAAAAATTGTTAATTGTTTGACAAGACTGTTGTGGACACAAACCGGGCATGGTACAATGGGCGAGGTCGTTTCGGCAGGAGAATGCCTTTTGACCAGTTCTCTTTTTTCTCGCCATGAACCGAACATTCTGGATTGATTTGCTTCGTGTTGCCGGTGCATTTTTCGTGGTGATGAGCCACACATGTAATCGCGTTGCAGGCGGATACTCGGTTCAGGAAAGCGGTGAAGCGTATGGATCATTGGGATGGATGATTGCCGGGTCTTTTCATACGTTGAGTTGTGTTGCTGTTCCGTTGTTCCTGATGGTTAGCGGTGCGCTCTTGCTGGGACGCACCGAAGCCATGTTGCCGTTTTATCGGAAACGTTTCGGTAAAATTTTGTTGCCCTTTTTTGCGTGGAGTTGCATTTTCATTTTGTGTCTCTGGCTCGCCGGGCGGGGATTGCGGGATGGAACACCGATTACGCTGGTCAGTTCCATGGGAGCACTTCTTTCCGGGAATGTCAGCGGGCATTTTTGGTTTATGTATATGCTCATTGCATTGTATTTGGTGGTGCCGTTTCTTTCTGTCTTTGTCCGTAATGCCTCGAAAAGTATGTTGATGGGTTTTCTGGTTCTTTGGTTTTTTGCTGTCGTTGTTTTTCCGGTCATCAATAATACTGCCAAAGTGATGTTGGACATTACAGATATTGCCGGTTATTCCCCTTTTGAACGCGGTTCTGTTTCCTATAGCGTTGGTTTTTTCATTGCCGGTTATGTGCTCAAGGATGTCCTGATTTCAAAACGCTGGGCAGTGATCGCCATCGTTGCGTGGGTGGGTCTGTCAATAACACCGGTCAATACGTATCTGCAAATGGCTTACCCGGATTCCTTGTTGTCTTTCTTCCTCGCATGCTTGGGAACATACGTCCTTCCCATCGTTTCGCATCCAGCGACCTTGTCATTGATTGCGTTTCTTGGTTTACGGTCTCTCGGCGAACTTCCTTCGTTTTCATCTTCACGGCTTGGTCGGATCGTTCATGCCCTCGCTCCTCTGACATTTGGCATTTTTCTTAGCCACCATCTTCTCTTAACACCCACGATGGAAATACTTGACAAAATGCTTGGTTTGGGATCAACCGAATCGTGGCTTCTCGTACTTTGTGCCATTCCGTCTCTGACCGTCCTGTTCTATGTTGCCACAGCGGGAATGATTTATTTGTTCCGTTGGAGTCGGTATTTGAAATTTCTCGCCCCGTAGAAAGTTGAAAGACGTTAATGCTTCCCCTTGTTGATGTTTCCCCTTGTTGTGGTACACTGTTTCGTTGTGTTCCGTTCTTGTGTGCCAGTAGTTACCGAATATGATTGTTTGGCTTCTCGTCGGCTACATCTGGCTCTTTGTGCATCGTCCGCACGAATGGTGGTCGGTTTTTGAAGCGTTCCGTATCGTGTTGCCGTACATGGTGTGCGTTACCCTCATTTGGGCACTCGGTTGGATATCCAATTCAGACGGCAAACGCCCATTAGGAAATATCTTTACACTGGCGGTACTGTTTTACACACTGGCAATCACCGCAGCAACATTGTTCAGTCCCTACACGGATATTTTCACCAACGACGATTTACACGCTTGGCTCAGGTACATGGTATTCTTCGTGATTATAATGACGAGCATAAAAACCGAACGAGACTTGAAAATCATTGTTACTGCTTTTGTCGTCGCTTTTTTCCTCTGGATGGCACATTCCTACCGGGGATTTATGCTTGGAAATGCCTTCTGGTCTGCGGGTGCTTACCGGATCAGACCTGTCGGTCAGACATTTTCTAACGCCAATGATTATGGCACGATCATCGTTTGTGCGCTGCCGCTGATTTTTCCGTTGATAACGTTGTGCAAGAAATACTGGCACTATCTGTTCGTTTTAGGGCATGTTCTTCTGACGCTACGCAGTATGATGCTGACTGGCTCACGCACAGCCCTTATCATGGTCGTTGCACTGATCCTATTGCCGGTATTATTTTCACGGCATCGTTTCAAATTGATCCCCATTATTCTCATCGCCATCCCGGTCGGCTGGTTTTCAATGACGGAAGAATACCAAAACCGCTATCGGACGATCTGGGATTCAACCATCAACGAAACAGCAAATTTGACGATGGAAGCACGGTCGGCGGGATTTTATGAGGGTTTGGAGAACTGGTCAAACAACCCGCCATTCGGCACCGGACCGGGAACTCACGGACAGGTACAAGGTCACGGATACCGGTCCCACAACCTTGCCGGTGAGGTGGTAGGAGAATTGGGAACATTTGGTATCGTTACATTTCTATTTATGCTGTCCTGCTACGGCATCAACCATTATAATATCTGGAAAAACTACAAGTATCTTCAAGAAAAAAATCTCGACAAGGAAGGACTCTACTGCTGGCGCGTGTCCCTGGCAGTTGTGTACGCCGTCATCATGATGCAACTACAGGGCTTCGGATTACACACCGCCTACTGGTTCTATTGGCTTTGGTTCGGCGCCTTTCAGGCACTGGCGGCACAAATCATGCAAGAAAAAGTCAACGATGCGATGCAAGGAAAATTGTTGCCGAATTTGCCGGGAAGGGGATAGTAGCATTAGGGGCAACAAAACCTAATTTTTACCTTATTTCCCTCAACAAAACAACAACTAGAGCGTATTCCGTTTTGGTCTGGACACAGAGTATGGAAATCGTTATTCTTTCTTTTGTTGTTATTTTGGTTTACTTTCACGGAGGATATTTATGGCAACACCCTATTCGCTTGACTTGCGAGCCCGGATATTGAAAGATTATGATAACCCAACTATTTTGAAAAAGTCTAAGGGGGGTATCGGGTTGGCGTATTCTCTGATGATCTCCCTTCCTTCTTCGTCCAGTTTAGAGCGTATTCGGAATTGGTCTTGACGACCATAAGGGGTAAATACAACGTCCCCTCTCCCCCAGGGAGAGGTTGGGGTGAGGGCTTTTGCCATCAAATAGTCCACAGCAATTCAGGATACGCTCTAGAGAAAATAGGATCATCAACGTCTATGTGCAATTCCTCTCCTCCGTTGCCTTCGCAAGTCAATGTCAGCACAAACAATACAATGAAGCAAAACATCCCAAAATTTTTCATTGTCGTCTCTCTCCTGATCATAAAATCAACCCCATTGATCTCTTTCGCGGTGCTATCAGAATATACTGAGGTCTGAAAGATGTCAAGTAAATTGGGAGAGCAATTTTTCATGGTTGCCGAATTACCGCATTTCTTCATGGGGGCGGTATGTTGACAAAACGCTAAAATTATAGTACCATCCCGAAATGCTTGGAAGCGGTTACACACGCTCTGCTGCGTAGTGTTTCGCAAACTTGCCCAGACTTTATCAGCCGATGCCCGTTTCGTATGACCGAAAACATCTACAAGCCCGATTTAGCGGAAGTCCTTGACGTTACGCAACATACCGTTGATGTAAAGTCGGTGAAAATCCGATTCAAAGACAAAAAACAACAGGACAATTTTTCCTTTCAGGTCGGGCAGTTCGGAATGTACAGCGTTTTCGGTTATGGCGAGTCGGTTTTTAATATCTGTTCCAGTTCTAATTGGAAGGATCATATCGAGTTTTGCTTCCGCAAAACGGGACGTGTAACCGAAGCCATGTGGAAAGTCGTGCCGGGTGACACCATCGGTTTTCGCGGTCCCTACGGCAATTTTTATCCGGTAAAGGATTGGGAAGGAAAAGACCTCATCTTCGTCGGCGGCGGAATTGCCATGCCGCCGATCCGGTGTGCAATTTGGTACGTCCTCGAAAACCGGAAAAAATATGGCAGAATTACGATTGTTTACGGTGCAAAAACCGTCGGCGATCTCGTGTTTCGGTCAGATTTGGAAAAATGGGCGAAACATCCGAACGTGGACGTTTTGCAAACAGTCGATCCCGGTGGCGAAACGCCGGACTGGAATGGCAAAATCGGCTTTGTGCCAACCATCTTGAAAGAAGCGAAATTCAACGCCAACAATGCGGCGGCATTGGTGGTGGGACCGCCGATCATGATCAAGTTTTCGCTCCCTGTGCTTGCCGAAGCCGGAATGAGCGACGAAAACATTTTCACGAGTTTGGAAAACCGGATGAAATGCGGCATCGGAAAATGCGGTCGTTGTAACTGCGGTCCGGTATATGTTTGCAAAGAGGGACCCGTCTTTTCACTCAAACAGATGAAGCAGTTGCCGGAAGATTATTGAACAGAGGACAGAAAACAAAACCCGCTGTACAACATCCGTGAACAATGGTACATTAGAGGAGAGTGTAAGCACCTTTCAGGGACTCCCCGTGGAAACGGAAACGACAGCAACAATTCCTCCTTTTGTTTTTGTGGACGGAAGAAAATACATTCTTGCCGATGCTGAAGAACTTCCTGAACCGGAGATTTTTGCTCGGCTTACTCCACCGCCGAGAAATGTTTCCCAGTTGGTTCAGTGGCGGCTCCTCCTCTGCCGTGAATCGGATATGCTTATGATCGCAATATTTATCGGCGCGTTGTGCGGTTACGGCTTGGGAATGTTGTTTATTGATAGTTTTGAGTTCGTCGGTTTTATAATGGCGGGCATTATTTTTCCGATGTCGTTTTTCGTTATTTCTGCTCTCTTTCGTATTCGTTCGACAGTACGAAACAGGTCAAAGATCGTCCATTTGTTGCAAAACGGTTTCGTGGGAAAAGGACGTTTCGTCGGCATGCGTTCCACAGGTAAAACGGTTGACAATTTCACAGAAGTAGAATTGAAATACCAGTTTACGGCGGAGGATGGCAACACTCGCAATGCTTTCATCTTCGTAACGGAAATGTACCAATTGATCACACTGTCAAGCGAGTCTCTGAAACTCATCTTTTATGATCCGGCAGGACCAAGCCGAAACCTGTTGTTTGACACCTTGCCCAAAGGGATTAAATTCGATGAAGATACGGGGACATTTTGCACGAGTCCATTGCTCCTCATGGGACAGATAGTGGGACTGTGCATTGCCATGGCGGCGATACCGGTGATCATTTTCGGCGTGTATATGTTTTTGTGTTAGTTCTTGTGGATGAACTCTTTTGACTTGCTTACGCTTTGTGTTCTGTAGGGGAAAAAAGTGTTATGAAAAATCCTCTAAAAAACTTGCAGATCGACTGACGACCGTGAAAACACACTTGCCGCAGAGGGAAAACGGTGTATACTGTACAGTACTCATGAATCCCTTTAACCCGTCATAAGTTTCACTTCGTAAATAACACCCCATGATTGCAAATATCAATACCTTACACGAACAGGAAATGCGGATTGTTTACGCTCAGGTTCTCTGCGAACTGATGGACGCAAACCGCAATGTTTATTGTCTCGAAGCCGATTTGAGCAAAGCATCAGGAACGAATCCGACAGTCCTGAAAGCCCATCCGAATAACTTCGTCAACGTCGGCGTTGCCGAGGCGAACATGATCGGTATAGCGGCGGGACTCGCCACCGAAGGAAAAATCCCCTTCTGTGCGTCCTT
>Ga0209755_10007902_pt1 | contig 11470 bp, 17 predicted proteins | sample TergutCo191P1_FD_187301 | JGI IMG/M metagenome (GOLD analysis project Ga0209755, IMG submission 187301) | Cornitermes sp. P1 segment gut microbial communities from Petit-Saut dam, French Guiana - Co191P1 (SPAdes) (version 2) | ecosystem: Host-associated > Arthropoda: Insects > Digestive system...
GAACTTTTCCCCGATTTGATGCGGAATGGTGTACCCACCTACCTCAATGAAGAGCAAGTAACTGCAATAAAACAGAAAATACCACCTGTTAAAGTTTTAACAGGCGCCATGACCGACCTTGAGGCCATGGAAATGCTCGCAAAGGCCGGGGCTCACTTCAAGGTCAGGTACGAGCAGGAACAGAGGGCGAGAATTGAGGCCGAGAACAACGTGGCAAGGCTCGAATCCAAAATCGAGGCGGACAGGCACAAGACGGTGATGTTCGACCAGTGCATGGAATCCGGAAGCCTGATGAGCATCAGCACGATGGCGAAGAAATTCGCGCGGCTCGGCCTTGGCCCCAGGAAAATATTCGCCTTTCTGCGGGACAGAAAAATCATCTTAAGGAACCACGCCGGCTACTGGGTGCCCTACCAGCCCTATATCGACCGGGGTTTCTTCGTGGTTAAGCAGGAACCGAGGCGGCAGGGGGCAAAGACCGTCATCGACGACATAACCCGCGTCACGCAGCGGGGCTACGCCTTTGTCCTGGAGATGGTGAGCGAGGCGTATCCGCTGGAGGCGACCGCATGACCTACCCTTCTTTCTTTTCCGGCTTGGGTTTTGTTGGGCGGCCACGTTTGGCATTTTTGAGCATATCAAGGACTTCGGGGGGATAAATTGCTTCGTAGGAAAGGGGCTTTATGTTGTGGATTGAAAAAAAAGATTGTATGGCACCACGACTTTTGCCTGTCAGTTGTATGAGTTCCGAAACGGTATATCCGATAGCGGGCATATTTCGTTATCGGCATTTCGGAAAAAAAAATAAGTTTTGGACTTGACTTTATTTTATTCAAGTTATATACTTGGATTAAATAAACAACCCCTGCCGACACAGGGATGGCGAAAGAGGGCATCTATAGCCGGAAACCCTGTCGGGGGTGGAAGGCTGTAAATGCCCTTTTTTGTGCCCTTTTCAATTTGGATGAGGATTAACTATGCAGGAGGAGAGATTATGGACGAACTGTTAAGGACAGACGAAATCGGGAATCAGACCGTGAGCGCGCGGGAGCTTCATGCGGCATTAGGCGTGGGGCGCGATTTTTCTAACTGGATCAAAGATCGTTTTGAAAAATACGGCTTTGAGGAGGGAAAAAGCTATTCGCCAATTTTGGCGAATAGGTCTGACGGGCTTCCCGGCAAGCCAAAGCAGGAATACCTGCTAACCATCTCCACCGCCAAGGAGATAGCCATGGTGGAGAACAACGAGCAGGGGCGCAAAATCCGCCAGTACCTCATAAAAGTGGAGGAGGCTTGGAACGAGCCGGCTTTGGTCATGGCGCGGGCGTTGCAGGTTGCCGACAGGCAAGTGAAGGCCCTGAGCGGTCGAGTCTTTGCGCTTGAGGCCAAGGTCGAGGAGGATCGCCCCAAGGTGGAGCTTGCCGAGCGTATGCTGCTGTCGGAGGACGTGCTTTCGCTGGAGGCCACGGTGAAGTCGCTGAAACTGCCATACGGGGTTATCAAGTTCGCGGCGAAACTGCGGGACGGCGGAATCCTGATGACGCAGTCGCGGAACCTTCCCTACCAGAAGCACGTGGACGCCGGCTATCTAGTGGTCGTCAACGTAATAAAAGACTGCGGCGGCGCGGAGAGGATTTTCCCGACGACGCGGGTGACTCCCAGGGGGCTGCTGTGGCTTTCCCGTACCAAGGAAAGGTGGGACGTGGAATGACCTACCCTTCTTTCTTTTCCGGCTTGGGTTTTGGCGGCCTGCCCCTGCCCGGCACGTTGCGGATGGCTTCAAGGGCCTCAGTTGGGTATATGGTGCCTGTGGTTATGGGGGCTATGCCCGATCTTTCGAGCCTCTTGCGGGCCGTGTCGTATGAGAGGCCAAGGGCATCGGCAATTTCCTGTATGGTCAAGCCTGTTATGGTCATGTCATTTTATCGGCAAAAAAAGTCCGTAAAAAGACATTTGGGGCTTGACAATAAATGTCCGTTATAGGACAATTAAACATGGAACGGCAAGACGTTCCAACCCCCGCCACCACGGGGAGAGAGAGAAAGAGGGCATCTATAGCCTGAAGCCATGGTGGTGGCGGAAGGCTGTAAATGCCCTTTTTTACTTTCGGGCGGGTAGCTCAAACGGCAGAGCGCAGGGGGCGGCTTCCCTCCTGTTTCCACCCCCGGACGCGGGTTCGATTCCCGCCCCGCCCATAGCCGACCCGAAAAACGGGCGGCTCGCAGGAGGAAAGATGACGACAGTTTTTAGCAAGAAATCCGCGGCGAGGGCGCTGGGGATATCCGTCGAGACGCTTCACCGCTACAAGAAGATGAGAAAGATTCCCTTTCGGCAGATCGGCGACCGCGTCGTTTTCACGGAAAGCGATCTTAACGCTTTTCTGGACGCATGCGCCGTTCCCGCGACAAGCCCTCCCTCGGAGGCGGAAAGGCGCGGCATGGCGAAAAGGGCCGGGGGAGGGGGGAGCCGATGACCGAGCGCGAGGAAAGGGCCATGCATACCGGGCTGGAAATGGCCAAGGTGTTCATGGAAGGGCACGGCGAAACTGACGAAACCACCGGCGAAAAAACGCTGGACATGGACACCCTGGCCGCGATAGCGGACTTCGGCGCGGCGATGGCCCTGTCCGGCGGGAGGGTCATAAAAATACCGCCCGAGGCGCTGGGCGCCCTTAGGGAGGAGGCCCTCGGCATGGAGTACGGCAGCGTCGCGCTTACCGTCCACATCAGGCAAGGCGATCTGGCGCGGTGGACCGTGGGCAGGGAGAGGTCTTTCGTGGCCCCGAGCTGCGCCGGGGGCTGAATCGAATTCGGCAAAAATAGCTGGCGCCGCCAACAGCGGCGTCTAAGGCAACAGGAGGAAAAGAGATGAGGGAGCATTTGGAGCACCTGCGCGCGGAGGCGATCCGCGCGAGCGGGATGAGGCCGCTCATGGCGGCGGTGGCGTGGCAGGCCGTGAGGGACGCGGCCGGCTGGGACGGCTGCGGCGCGGCGGACGCGGCGCGGGCGATGGCGTTCATTCTCGGCGACGCCTGCCGGGAGATATGCGCCGAGGTCGGCGCGGACTACGGGGCCGTGCTGAGAAAAGCGAAGGCGCTGTACCGCCGCAGGCTGCGAAGGGAGACAAGGGGGACGGCATGAGGAACAGCGTGGGAGATCTCTGGAACCGCATTCTGGAAATGACGGAGAGGCTGATGGACGAAGACCTCGACGGCGAGAAGCTGAGGGAGCAGCTTGCGATAATGGACGGCCTGTACAAGGGGTCAAAGTCCGTCATCGACCTGATGAACGCGGTGACGCGGGCGAAGGTCGCCGAAAAAACCGAGGGCGTGTCGCTTCCCGAGATGATCACGAGCATGGGCGCGGGCGGCGCGCCGAGGCCTTCGCACATGCCCGACGTTCCCATAGAGGCCGATTCGGGCAGAAGGCCGCCGCTGCTCGCGAGGGGGAGGGGGTAGCGCATGGGCAAGCACCGCAGGTTCACCTCGGAGGAATTGCGCTTTATCGAGGACAAAATCGTCGGGCGATATTGCGCCGAGGTTGCGGAAATGTTTAACGGGCGTTTCGGCCCGCCAGTCACGGCAGGGCAGATTAAAAACAAAATCACGTATTACAAAATGAGCGGAGCCAAAAGAGGGATTCGCATCGGGCGCAAGCGTCAAGACAAACGCAGCCGCCGCAAGCCCGCAGGCAGCGAGAAGGTCATGCTGGACGGGTACGCAAAGGTGAAAACCGAGGATGGGAAATGGGTTGGAAAGCACGTCCTGATCTGGGAAGGAGAGAACGGCAAGGTTCCGGAGGGCCACCGAGTAATCTTTGCCGACAGCGACAAGCGCAATTTCGCCTTGGACAATCTCCTGCTGGTCTCCGCCGCGGAGGCTGCCGTGATGAACGCCCTTGGGCTCCGTTCCGCCGACCCGGACATTACCAGGCTCGGCCACGCGATGGCGAAAATGCGCATTGCCGCAGGAAGGGCCGTCAGGGAAAGAACGGGGGCTCGAGATCTGTGGCACTTTCGGGGAACGAAAGAACCCGGCAAGCTCAAAAAAGAAGGGGGGACATGAAAGACCATAACTACATCACGATTCAAGGGTGGATGGTGAACCGCCTGAAACTGTCGGGCAACGAGCTGCTCGCGTACGCGACTGTCTGGGGCTTTTCCCAGGACGGAAGATCCTCGTTCAGGGGGAGCGGCCAATATCTGACCGACGCCCTCGGCGTCTCGCGGCGCTCGATCGTGACAATCCTCTCCAAGCTGGTTGACAAGGGGCACCTCAAAAAATGCGGCCACGCTCGAAAAGACGCCGGGTTTATCGGATACAAGGCGGTGAGAGGGTGTGAAGATTCTTCACAGGGGTGTGAAGAAACTTCACAGGGGGGTGTGAAGAAACTTCACAGGACGAGTGAAGAAACTTCACACAATATTACTAGAGATACTCTAGAACATAAAGAATTTAACGCCCCCGAAAACCCGCCCGATTTTCCCGACCCGCGAGATCCTTCAACGGCTGTCGCCGTTGCCTTCGAAGAACCCCGCGAAACGGACTTATTCGCCTTCGGGGAAATCTCGGAACCGCAGACCGCCTCCGAAACCGCCCAGATTGAACGGGAAGGCACCGCCATCGCGCCGATCGCGGCGAAAACGAACCCAACCACGATCCAAGGCGATTCGGCGCGATGGCGGGGCGAATCGGCCCTTGTCCCGGCCCGCTCGCGATCCCCGCCCGCAAAATCCAAAAAGACGGATCTGTCCCCAGAGCAGCTCGTCCTTTTCCACGCCGGCAAGGCGGGTTTCGAATCGGACGAAAAGGCGAAGGCGCTCATCTATCAGGATCCGGCGAGCACCGCTAGGGAAATGAAGCACCTGAAAACGCTGGCGGTTCGATGCGCCAACATCGCGCCCGAAATGCCGGCCGTTTTCCTGCAAAACATCTTGGAGCATTTCAGGATCATGTGCCCAAAGCACGGCTGGGTATTCACGCCGCACACGCTGGTGACGACGTGGATATGGAACAAGGTAATAGACTCGCTTCCGGGGCCTGAAAACGAAAGGCTGCGGGAGCTCGTGAGGGGGATGTTTGATTGAAGTGGACGGTTAGGGATCTTTTGGACTTTTTCGAGGAGTACTACGGCGAGAAGTATGCGGGAACGACGCTCGGCGTGATGACCGACTATCTGGACGGCCATTCCGACGCGTTTTACAAGGCGGCGGTGAAAGTGATGACCAAGCGGTTCTCCAGAAGCTACGGCAAATCGCCGTGCCCGGCGGACATCGAGAGGCACATGGACGAGATCGTCGGCGCGGTGCCGAGGCCCGCGCGCATCCCCGAGCCGGAGATCCAGATAACCGACGAGGAAAGGGATGCGAGGCTGGAACTGCTCGCGGAGGCAAGGATCCGCATATGGGGCGGCAGGCGCTCCGCGGCGGCGAGGCCCCTCGCGAAAGCGCTGGAAGGGCTGGAGGGGGCATGAGCCGGATCGAAGGGCGCCTCGCGACGGGCGCGAAAAAACAGGCGACGGAGGCTGAAATGAAACCGCACGAATTATTCAAAACGATTCACGCCCGCGAAGGGTACAGGCACATCGGCAGGGATTTGTCCTACAAGTTCCGCGTAGACCATGAGCATCATTGCATCTACGTATTGTTTCAGGGAAGCAACGGCCTGCGCGACTGGTGGCACAATTTCCTCGCGGCTCCGACAAACAGGGGGGCGCTGGAGCCCTACCGCAACTGCGGCTGGAGGGTGCATCTCGGGTTTAGGCGCGCGTGGCGGTCGGGCAACGACCAAGTGATGCGGGAGACGCTGGAGCTGTGGGAAAAATACAAGGAAGCCCGCCCGGTCGCGAACGGGCCGATGTCGCCTTACCACGTATGCTTCGCGGGGTTCTCGCACGGCGCGGCTCTCGCGCAGCTCGCCGCCGAGGACTGGAGTTTCAGGGGGCGCGGCGACGGGGCACGGCCCGACTGCGTGTGCTTCGGCTCCCCCAAGCTGGCGTGGGGCGAGGAGGCTGTCAGGCGGCTCGGCGGCTCGATGATCCTCATAAGCTGGATCAACAGGGCCGACCTCATAACCAAGGTGCCGCTTGCCAGGTGGGGGTTCCGCCACGTCCGCGAGCATTTCGTCAGCGTGAGGCGCGTGCCGTTGCTCAGCCTGTTCCGCGTGGGCAAGCACCACCAGATATACGACAGGGAAGAGATATACCCGCAGAGGAATGCGGGATAGGAGGAAGACATGGAAAAAACCACGGTAAGCCTGCTGCGCGGCGTGGCGGCGGCGGTGCTGCGATGGGCGGACTCTCTGGATGCGCTTGAGGAGCTTCCGGTCGCCGAGGAAGAATGCGCGTTCCTGCCCGAGGGGATCCAGCGGGATTTTCCCCACGAGAACCTGCGCAGGTGGGGATGCTACTTTTTCGCGCTGCTGCGGTGGGCGCAGGAGCTGGGCGCGCGCGCGAACTTGGCGGATGACGATATCATTTCCATTTTCGAGCAGTGCCGGGGACAGATGATCCCCGGAACGCAAAACCCGATAGTAACCGCAACGGCCTTCGTCAACGACCCCGTGCGGCTGCTAAATTTCCTCGCGGGAACAAAAATCGTGTCTTCCGTGGCGCTGTGGACTAACGATCTCGGCGCGGCAGTTCCGGCCCTGCCTGTTTTCGTGATAAGGGAAACGCACCCGCAGTTCGGGGCCCACTTCCTTTTGTCCGTCAACGGGAAAAGATGGGACAGCCTGCCGCCGCTTTCCGGCAGGGTTCCCGCCGGTTTTAGGGTATTGGCGTGACGCGCGGGGGGGCGCGGTGATTGGGCCCGAGGCGAAGAAAGAAAGCGGCCCCCGATCCGCGCCAGGGCTGGCTTTTCTGCCCCGACCTCGGGACGTGCCCCTCCTCGTGCCGCCCCGACCAGCGGGAGTGGTGCGACATGCAGGAGGCGTTCATGCGCGAGACCGACCCGAAAAGGCGGGACGCGCTGATATGGGATTTCGTCCTATCCTTCCAGGGGCTCATGCGGAACATGGCGCGGAAGCGCCTGAGGAGCTGGGGCCGCCGCGTGGAGCCGGAGGACGTCGTGTGCCACATGAACCCGCTGCTTTTCCGCAGGTTCAAGAAGGCCGCCGACAAGGGCGCGTACTGCAAAAAGGTGAAGCTGAAGGGGTACGTCAACGCGTGCCTGGGCGGGGAGATAATCAAGCTGTCGCGCACAAACGGCGGCGAGGCCTCGTGGGACATGATTCTGGAGAAAGGGGGAAGGGATGAGGGCTAGGATATGCCGCGAGGCCGGGTGCGGCGCCCTGGTGCATGTTTCCGAAACGCACTGCCCCAGGCACCGCAGGGAAAGGCGGGAGAGAAAGCCGTTCGAGGGGGCCGCGAGGCCGAACGCGGAATTCTACAACTCCGCGAGATGGCGGAACCTGCGGAGAAAGGTTCTGAGCGCGACCCCGCACTGCGTTAAGTGCGGGGCTCCGCATGGCGAGGCCGCGCTTGAGGCGCACCACGTAGCGCCGCCGAGGGGGGGACGAGGGGCTTTTCTTCGACGAGGGGAACGTGGTTCCCGTGTGCGGGCGGTGCCACCGCGCGATCACGGGCCGCGAGGCGGGCGGGCGGGGCCGCGACCGGTAGCCCCCCCCTCGGGATCGGCCCAGGGCTTAAACCACCCGGCAGACCCCCTTGCATGTGTACGCCGGCATTTTGCCGCCGGCTTGCCGCCAAAAATGGGGCGGGGAGCCGGCGGGCCCCCCAATTTGCCGAATTCCGCGAATTTTCGCCCTCGGCGGCCAAATTCGCCCGAAATTCGCCCGAAACCGGCCGCGCCCGGGAAAAAGCGCGCGGAAAAAAGGACTAATAGGCATGGGACGAGGCGGGCACAACAAAAAAACGCTTGCGCAGCACATAAAGGACGGCACGTACAGGGCCGACCGGCACGGGCACTACGCGGAATCGGACGAGGACACGCTGGCGGAGATGAAGGGCGAGATGCACAAGTCCTTCAGGGCCATAACCAGGGAGCTTGGCAAGCTGGACATGGTCGGGGACGCGGGCAAGTACAAAATGCTCAGCGACACGAGAACCGCGCTGATAAAGGCGTTCCACGCCGTCGCCAAAATGCCGGTGGAGGACAAAAAGAAGGAGGGCGAAAATGACAAAGACGGGTTCAGGGATTAGCGCCCACCTCGCGGAGGTGATTAAATACTGCGGGGACGTGAAGTCCGGCGCGATCCCGTCGGGGGCCTACGCGAAAAAGGCCGCGAGGCGCTTCCTGGCCGACATGCGGCGGCAGAAGGACGAGGGCTTCCCGTACGAACTGCGGCCCGAGCTTGCCGACGACGCGATAGGCTTCGCCGAGAAGCTGAAAATCCCCGATCTGGGCGGGAAAAGGCTGGAGCTTCTGCCCTGGCACAAGTTCGTCTACTGCAACCTCTTCGGGTGGGTTCACAAGCTGGACCAGAAAAGGCGGCGCTTCCGCTCCGGCTACGTTGAGGTGGCCCGAAAGAACAGCAAGACGACGTCGCTGCTGTTCCCGATAGTGCTGTTTGACTACAAGCGCACCCTGGCGGCGGAATCGTTCTTCGTCTCGAAGGATTTGCAGCAGTCCGCGAAGACCTACCGCGAGCTGACCGGCATATACGCGCAGTCGTTCGTGGCGGTTCCCGGGGAGACCATAACGGAGGGCTACGGCATAAGGAACAGGGGCAACTGCTTCCTCCAGTTTTTCAGCAGCGACACGCGCGGCACGGACTCCTACAAGAATTCGTGCTCGGTCGTGGACGAGTTCCACCACTACGACAGCGACAGGATGATAACCGCGTTCCGCTACGGGGCAGGGCGCGGAAAAACAACCTCGTGCTGATAATCACGTCTGCGGGCACGAACATAGCCGGGCCGTGCTACGCGGAAAACGAGAAGGCGCGAAAAGTGCTGAACGGGCTTTTGACGGACGACACCTACTTCGCGATCATATACGCGTACGACGACGGCGACGACTGGAAAGACCCGGCGAACCTGATCAAGGCCAACCCGTCGCTGGGGGCGATCCTGCGGCCCGACGTCCTGGAGAACGACCTGAACGACGCGCTGATAACGCCGTCGCACCGGGCCGACTTCAAGGCCAAGACGTGCGGAATCTGGCAAAACGCCGCGTCGAGCTGGATACCCATGCAGAAATGGGACACGGAGACGCGAAATGCGCGCGCCGACATATCAGAGTTCGAGGGCGAGCCGTGCTTCGCCGGGCTGGACCTTTCCAGCGTCAACGATTTCACGGCCTACACGAAATGCTTCGAAAAAGGCGGCAAATATTATCTGTATCATAAGTTCTACGTTCCATCCGAGCAAGTCTCTGAGAAATATCGCGTGGAGAACATCAACATCGGGAGCTGGATAGACGGCGGGCTGGTAACCGCAACTCCCGGGGCCACAATCGATTACGAATATATCATCGCCGACATAAAAGCGGACAATGAGCGGTTCAATATCCAAGAACTGGCCTATGACAAATGGCAGAGCGATAAGCTGATAGACAGCTTAGAGGAATTATTGCCTAAAACTGCTCTCATAGAATACAGCCAAGGCATACGGCAAATATCGAACCCGTCGAAAGAGTTTGAGCGGCTGATACTGGAAGACAAGATCGTTGACCCCAATCCCGTGATGAAATGGATGGTGTCGAACGCCGCGATAAAAGTCGACGCGAACGGAAATTACAAGCCCCTGAAGGAATACAAGAGTTCCAGGAAAAAAATTGACGGCGTTATCACGTCGATCATGAGCATCGACAGATGCATGGCGAGCGAGGGCGGAGGGGGAAACGCCAGCCTGGACGATGTGCTGCGGCTTTTCGGGTAGCGAAAAGGACTAATAGGCAGGGGGAAACAGAAAGATGGGCTTTTTAGACAGGCTTTTCAGAAAAGACGCGGAAGCCGGGGGCGCGGGCAGCGCGGGCTTCGGCTTCGGCTTCGGCATCGCGGACGCAAGGCCCGGCGCCTTAAGGGGCAGCGACGCGACAAGCCGGGCGGCGATGGACATGATAGCGTCCTCGATGGGCAGCCTGTCGGGGGAGTTCCACGACGCGGACACCAAAATGGCGGCAAAAGGCCACCCGATTGGACGCCTGCTGCGGCGGCCCAACCCGGACGAAACCAGGTTCCAGTTCATGCACTCGTGCGTCGGGGACTATTTCCTGTCCGGAAACGTGTATATCTACAAATACGACAACCAGGAGGGGGAGACGGTGGCCCTGTTCCGCCTGAATCCCGACAAAGTGCGGGTAAGGCGTGACGGCTGGAAACAAAAGGTTTACGCGCACGAAGGCAGGGAGTATCGCGGCGACAAAATACTGCACGTCCCCTCCCGCTACGGCTACGACGGAATCAAGGGGAGGTCGATTTTAAGCGAGTGCGCCCGCGCGTTCGAGCTCTCTGCGGAGCTGGACGACTACGTCAACAACTCTTTCAACAACGGAGTGGGAAACCGCGTCGTAATCGACGTGACGAAGAGCCGGAACAATTCCAGCGCCGAAGACGCCGAGCGGATCAAGGAAATGTTCGTAAGGAACTACGCGGGGGTGAAAAACGCCGGGAAGCCGGTCATGAAATTTGACAACATAGAGTACAGCACGCTCGACACGGAGGCGAGGGGCAACAGGGCCAACCAGCTTCTGGAGAACAGGCAGCACCAGGAAAGGGAAATGGCGAAGCTGTTCGGCATACCGCTGCCCCTGCTCAGCGGCGCGGAGACAAGCAACATAGAATCTCTGTACATCCTGTACATCGAGAACGCCATAAGGCCAATCGCGACCCAGTTCGAGCAGTCGATAAACACGCTGCTCCCCCTGCGGCAAAGGGAGCGGCTGTACTACGAGTATTCGTACAACTCGCTTCTCAAGACATCGCTGAGCGCGCGGATAAACGGCTACGCGCGGCAGCTCACCAACGCCGTGCTGTCGCCCAACGAGATACGGCGCAAGGAGAACCTGCCGGAGGTGGAGGGCGGCGACACGCTTTTCCTGCCGTCCAACCTCATGCCGCTTCGCCCGGACGTGATAGACGCGTACATGGCCGGCGCGAAGCTGAAGCTGGCGGAGATGAACGCCTACGGCCCCGGCGTCGCGGGGAACCACAGCGCCGCAGGCGACGACAAGGGGGCGTAGGCATGGGGGTAAGCATTTACGGGGCGATAGCCGTGGGCGGGTTCGCGGCGACGATACTGACGTTCGTCTGGAGAATCGCGGTGATAACCGCAAAGATACAGAAAAACGAGGACACCGCGAAGGCGGCCCACGCGAGGCTGGACAGGCACGTCGAGAAGCACGAGACCGCCGTGGACGAGATAAGGCAGCAGATTTCAAACATCGCCATGACCCAAATCCGCATAGAGGAGAAGGTCGGCTTCCTGCTGGAAGAAAAGGCGAAAAACACCGACAGGCAAGGAGACCGGAGATGAAAGACGGGGAGAAAGGGGAAAGGCGGAAGCTGGCG
>Ga0209755_10007903_pt1 | contig 11469 bp, 6 predicted proteins | sample TergutCo191P1_FD_187301 | JGI IMG/M metagenome (GOLD analysis project Ga0209755, IMG submission 187301) | Cornitermes sp. P1 segment gut microbial communities from Petit-Saut dam, French Guiana - Co191P1 (SPAdes) (version 2) | ecosystem: Host-associated > Arthropoda: Insects > Digestive system >...
TCGCTCAACATTTAGTGTTCAGTATTTGACTCACGATGCTCAGCTCTTGGAGCAAAACATTCAACTCTTAGCACAGACATTCAACTCTTGGCTACAGACAATTCAGCCTTTGGCTCACCAGCGCTTGACTCACCAGCGCTAAATGCACGACATTTAGCATATAACAGTCAACACCAACACATAACGTCACATAACGTCAGCACGCCACACCAGCACGCAATGTCACACAACGTCAACACGCCACACCAGCACGCAATGTCATAGCGCTAGATGATTGATGTTTAAGGTGGATGAAATGTTTTAGATTTTTTGAATCCGCTTCAAACAAAATTTTAATCAATCACAAAAAACACTTGCAACACAGTCCATTTTTTGATATAATGAATTCAATTGAAAGTTGTGAGGATGTTTGCATTCACATGTTCGATGTCAATTCGTTCAGTGCAAAGCTATGCTACTCACTAGGTAATAAAATGTTTGAAAACTTCTTTGAAAATTTTCTAAGCAACTTGAGAGATCGTCTCAGTGGTGGCTATCTCGCAATCAGTATTATTGACATGGTTGTGACGGCTTTTTTGTTGTATTTGATATTTGCGTTTTTGAAAAAAAACAACTCAACAAGACTCATCAAATACATCTTGATTTTCATAATCATAGCCCCAGTTTTCACTCTTTTTGAATTTAGTATTCTTGGCGCAGTATTCTCGCAATGGGCACTCATTGCTCTCATATTGGTTCTCGTTGTTTTTCCTCAAGAACTAAGACGTGGAATTTATCGAATAGCATCTCCACCAGATGCGGAAATGGTTTTTGAAAGTGGAATCCCCGAGAGGGAACTGAGGTCCGCATGTGACTCGATTGTCAAAGCAGTTCTTAACATGGCAAAGAAAAACACGGGCGCATTAATAGTTATTTGTCCAGATGACATACCAGTTCACCTTGTTGAAAATGGAACGAAACTTGGAGCAAAAATTTCTTCGGGACTTATTGAAAGTATTTTCAACACTCAATCTCCGCTTCACGATGGAGCAATGTTCATTAAGCACACTAGGGTTCTTTCAGCTGGTTGCTTTTTGCCATTGTCTCAAAGCATAAATATTGACCGTGAGTTAGGGACTCGTCATCGTGCCGCAATTGGTGTTAGTGAAACCTATAACGTTTTTTGCATAACAGTTTCTGAAGAAACAGGCGTTATTTCAACGGCACAAAGTGGGGAATTGATTCGCTACTATGACAGTGCGATGCTAACCGACAAGCTAGAGCAGGTCTTTGGATTAAAGGTTGTTTCAACCAAAAGGAGACGAAAATAAGAATGAACAACACGAACGACAACAAAAACAGAACCTATCCAAAAACAACAACAAGGACGGGGTCAAACACAACTTCGGGCGATTTCACAGTAACTTCATCGGGGGTCTATTATCCAACAACAACACAAAGAAGAGAAAACAAGTTTAAGCGATTTTTGAAATTTATTTTTGTCAAAAACATTGAAATCAAACTTCTCGCAATCGGAGCAAGCGTTGTCATGTTTGTCATTGCAGCTGGACTCGCGGGACTTGCAGGTTAGTTTTTTAGAGTGAAGTGTTAAAATATGAAGAGTAAAGTTTGATGTTAAATTTGTTTCAACAACACTTCCAAATTTTCATTTTTCACATTTCACTTTAATATATATATTTATTATGAAAGTATTAAAATTCGGTGGCACATCAATGGCTGATGGTGCCGCTCTGAAAAAAGTAATAGACATTGTCAAAGCCGACAAAGAAGCGGTCTACATAGTTGTGTCAGCACCGGGAGTCAGCTCATCTTGTGAAAAAGTGACTGACCTATTGCTCAATGTCTTTAACAACAAGGACAATTTCAATAAACCTCTTGAAAGAGTCAAGGAGCGTTTTTTTGCAATTGTTAATTCGCTTGGATTGAAATTTGACCTTGATGAATACTTTGTCTATTTCGCGAATGAAATCAAACACGGTGCTTCAAAAGATTTTATTGTTTCTCGTGGTGAGCATCTTTCTGCAATGCTTCTTGCAAACGCACTAGACTATGATTTTGTTGATGCAAAAGACATCATCAAATTTGATTCATTTTCAAATTTTGATGCGGAGCTAACAAATGAAGTCTGCAAAGAAAAATTCAAAAAACACAAACATGCGGTCATACCCGGATTTTATGGTTCGCTTCCAAATGGAGAAGTCAAGACTTTTTCAAGAGGTGGTTCCGATATTTCGGGTGCGATTGTTGCTCGTGCGGTGTCAGCTGCTGTCTATGAAAACTTCACCGATGTCGACGGCTTTTGTGCATCTGATCCAAGAATAATCAAAGATGCAAAAAATATTGAAATGTTGACATATGAAGAGCTTCGTGAACTTTCCTATATGGGAGCAAGCGTTCTCCATTCAATGAGCATTTTTCCAGTCAGAAAAGAAGATATTCCAATTCGAATTCGAAACACTTTTAACCCAAGCGGAAAAGGAACTTTCATTGTCCCAACAAAAAAATTCAAAGACGGGAACTACACTCGCGAAAGTCGAGCTGTCACTGGCATTGCTGGGAAAAGAGAATTCATTGCAATAAACATTGAAAAAAGCTTGATGAATGAAGAGCTTGGATTTGGAAGAAGAGTGTTGAGTGTGTTTGAAAAGTATAATGTTTCATTTGAACATATGCCCGGGTCAATCGATTCGCTCTCAATAATAGTCGATAGCTCAGACTTGGAAAAAACAATTCTTAATAGAGTTGTTGCGGGAATTATCAACGAATGCAATCCCGACAACATTGAAATAGTCCCAGATCTTAGCTTGATTGCGGTTGTGGGGCACACCCTAAGTGAAGAGATTGATGCGATATCAAGAGTCTCCTCGGCTCTTGCAAAAAACAACATTCGAATTCGCATGATTAACTTCGGCGCATCAAAACTAAATATCATTGTCGCTGTCGACACTTCAAATTTTGAAAATGCTTTGAAAGTTCTCTATAACGAATTTTTTTCCTAAATATTTCATCAGTCAAAACAACGGACTCGAGTAACTCACTCTCTGCAATTTTGAAAGTCAATCAAAAACGCAGAGAGTGAGTTGCTTGAGTCAAATGTTATATTCAAAGAGTTGAATAGCTCGTTCATGGTTGATAGGTATTGTGCTAGAAGAAGGAAGCAATTACTTCAAAAAAGAAAACGTTAAGCATCTTGTTATTTGTTTGCAAACCAAGCAATCACCTTAAATTTTTTCAAAAATTCTTGCAACGAAACATCTGCTTGAGTTGTGTTGTTAGTGAAGACAAAGAACTTGAAAAAGTCAAATCATAAAAAAGGAGACAAGGGAACATGACAAAGAAAAAACTAATCATTTTAACCATAGCACTAATTTTTGCAATGGCATTTTTGACAGGTTGTTTTCTTTTTGATTGGGGGCAGGAAATCGTCTCCAAGCCAAACCCACCTCAAACATCAAATCAACAAGAAACAATTCCTTTCATTCAACAAGTGAATTCAAACTTTGGAGCAAACAACGAGTTTATCATTCCGCGATATGCTTATTTTGATAACGACCGCCACACTTATTACGGAGGTCCAAACGCTCAGCCAACATATTGGCATGATGAAGATGGAACTCGTCATTATTGGATAGCGTGGTGGCTCAATCATTATTCCCACGAAGTGATTTTCGGAAGAGATGAAATAACTTTTTCAATCGCATTTCATCACCCTCACACCGCCGTGACTGCATGGCTCAGAAATGTTGAAATCGACGGCAACACAATTGTTTTCAATGTCAACAGGCTTGACTTTACTGCAAACAACAATGAAATAGGAGGGGGAGATGCAATAACCCATGTCTACATTAGCGCTCAAATCAAGAGAGTTCATGTTCAAAATATCACGGGTTATCGTATAGTAAGACGTGATGTCTATCAGCCAGCAAGACCTCGTCATGCGTTTGATTCAACTGAACTAGAAGGTTTAATGTCCCAGTGGGAAAATGCCAGCAGAAATTCAAGGCCCGACAAAGCATGGGATGTTCTATTCGCAACAATTGGTGCGACGAACATGATGTTCAATCGAGGTGTTGTGTCGCAAAGTCAAATAGATTTTTTCACGGAAGCTCTTTTCAAAGCGGCTGAAAATGTGAAATCAAATCGAAAAGTCCATGGATTTTGCGGACAAATGATACTGGTTGTTTTGGAAGAAGACCAAAGACGAACCTTTTTTGCAAGCGACTTTCCAGAAATAAACGTCATCAAAGTTGAAAATCTCTATTTTGGAACAGAAGGGAAGCCGCCAATTATTTTTATTCACCTTGGACAAGAGTGCAAAGCCTATAACATTTTTGCAATTTCATTAGTAAAAGAAAGAATTGAAATTCAATCAGCTGAAACCAACGGAATATTTTGCGGTGGCTGGGTGGGTTGCTATTGTTGCCTAGTTTTTGCACAATGGTGGCAAAGCAATTCAATAACCGATTAACAAAAAAAACAAGTCGACATGACTTGTTTTTTTTGTTTTGCTTGATTCATGGTGTGCCCGAGCAGATTTGAACTGCTGACCTTCGGAGTCGGAGTCCGATGTTCTATCCAGCTGAACTACGGGCACGCAATTGAATATTGACAACTCATAATTTAGGATTCACAACTTAATGCGAAATAAAATTTTAATCTCAAGTTGCATATCATGAGCTAAAAAAGCGAGTAATTAGATTGATTGAAATTTGGGAGAGTGTTGCCTTTCGAAATTTTAGCTGTGGTCGAAGATTGTGGCGAATGGGCATGGAGGGGTTTTAGTGGATGAGTCAAAAGAGGTTTAGCGCAAACTGCAATCCCATGACAATTCATGATTCAAAAATTAATCCCCTCAAAGAAGGAAAGGAAGACTGGACTATAAGCCGAGTTCTGTATTGGACGGTTATCTATCTAGGCGACATGTTGCCATATCGCTCATGCGACTAAGTCAGTAGCGGGCAGCTTTTGAAGAGCCAATGACTCACCTGACACATCTTGCACCGAGTGGGGTTTGCAGAGCAGGGAATGTCACCATTCCCTCGGTGAGCCTTTACCTCACCTTTTCACCTTTTCCTTGACCTAAATCAAGGTAGTTTTTTTCTGTTGCACTAATCCTTAGAGTCGCCTCCACTGGCAGTTAACCAGCACCCTTGCCCTTTGGTGTTCGGACTTTCCTCAAGGGGCAAGCCCCTTGCAACCATCTGTCCATCTTCCTTTGTGGGCACAGTTTAACACATGAGCAGAACCCTGTCAAGTGTTTTCAACACTCTTGTCGTAGATTGCTTGAACAAGCAGGACCCGTCAAACGGGTCGAAGACCCCTGTCAAGTCTTTTGAGTCAAAAACAATGTTTTTCTCTAAATAAAATCATTGAAGAAATCTTGCGGTTTTGGCTCAAAAACCCTGTCAAGTGTTGGATGGATTGCGACATAAGGTTTTAGTTACCATAGTCGCTTTTATAGAAGTTGGTAATTGACAAAAATAAAATAATTTCCAAAATTTTCAAAAAAAAAAAAAACGCATATATGTTTGACATTGTTGGAAATATATGGTATTATATTCCCAAACATTGGAGGTTTTTCTTATGAAAAAAGGTGTTAAAAAATTATTGACTATCCTCGTTGTCATGTCATTTTTTCTTGTGGGTGCTTTCATGTTGACTGCCTGTGATTTGACTGGTGGCGATGGTTGCGATTGCAGTTCAAACAATCAAATTGCTTGTCAGTGCGATCGAGAAGTTTCGTCATGCGATTGCGAATCTAATTGCAATCAAACACCATCGTCTCCATGTGAATGTGAGTCAGCAATAATTGCACCGCAACTTCCAATGCCGTCTTATCAAATTCCGACTCCGCGAGTAGCATTCTATGGTCAAACGCTTTCAATGCTTTTGCTTCCAAACGGCTGGACTTGGGAGACTCCAACTGCTTTTGTCGGCACAATCGGCGTCCACGCCCACAATGCTGTTTTCACAACTCCAGATATTGAAAACTATCAACTAATCACGATCACAAGGAGAGTCCAAGTCATTGTCATTGCTCCAGAAACCGACCCATGCTATCCAGATTGCAATTGCCCAATTATTTGTGAGAGTTGTCAAAGACTTTATGAAGAGTGTGTTTGTTGTCTTGAATTCGGAACATATCCTTGCATATGTCCACCTGACTTGCCGTGCCCCGATTGCGAACCTTATCCATGCGAATGTGAGCCTCAAATGCTCACATTGCCATTTGAGTTTGAAGTCATCAGAGACATCATTTGGTGGAACAGAGCAGAGTTTGAAGTGAGTGTTGGCTCTCGTGGAGTTTATTATCATTATTTGAACAGACATGACGGAAACGGCTTTGTGCGCATGAGCGCAGGCACTCGTGCATTTTCAATGAGAAACAGAAACATTGCAAATGGAATTCATATTTTGCGAGTCGTTGCAAGATATCCAAGGTGGGTAGAACACAATGGTGAAAATATTTTTGCTCACACCGTCGGTTATTTGAACTTTCAATTCCAAGGAAACATCGTCACAAGGACTAGGGATTTTTGGTTTGAAGACGAAAGGGTCTATTGGTCTGGTGAACATGGGGAATACTTCGTGGGAATAAACAGATATGACGGCAATGGCTTTAGGGACTCTTTTCAAGTTCTTTTTAGAAGACGTATTCGCTTTGAATTGCTCGCAATGACCCATGGATTGAACACAGTCAGAATCACCACTTATGATAGTGTGACCAATCCAATTGAAAATGGACTCTTCATTAAAATGACAACCGAAGTTTCTGACTGGACAGTTGATTTTTCCGATGAATACGAAGAATATGTTTTCCAAGTTCGCACTCATCTTTTTGGAACTAGTGTTTTCTGGAACGGAGCGACGACACAAAGGTATCGTATCAGTATTGACAGACATGATGGAAACGGGTTCGTTTCCACCGCTTCTTTTAATGGAGCTGAAGGGATTACTTTTTTCTATCTTAATCCGAGTTCGGGTCAAAACACAGTGAAATTTGAAAACCTTTCTAACACAAGAAGAATAACGTGGAGCTATGAAAACGGAAAACTAACGCGATTTGAAAGCAAAAGAACTACTCTTTGGAATTTCAATTTAGAAATTGAAACACCGCCTGTGGACTGTTCGGCTTTGAACTTGAGAGTCTTGGGGAACACTCTTGATTGGAGAGTTCCAGTCGATTCAATTTCTAGGATCTATGTCAATCGTCATGACGGAAACGGATTTGTGAGAGTTTTAACTTTTTGGAGTAACACCACGACTTGGGGCCATGCAAGATTTGAAAGAATGGCGCTGACACTTGGAGAGAACACAGTCAGAATTGTTTCTTCAATTTCAAGCCACTATCAAAACGGAACAATAACCTATGTCCAACCAACAACCTATTGGCATGCTGTTCTTGAAGAGGGCGTAGTGGGATATGTCTTTGAGCTGTTGGGAAATCGCAATGATGTTTTTCGTTGGAACGGAGCAGATGTTTCATATCACATCTATGTTGACCGCAAAGATGGCAACGGATTCCAATTCATTCGTGAAACTCACATTGGGTTCACTACCCATTCAGTCGTATCTCTCGGCTTGACTATTGGGCAAAACACAGTCAGAGTTGTTAGGCAAAACATGACAACATCTCACAGCCTTTGGGCATATTCAAACGGAGTTTTGACAAGAAGTGAGACAACGGGGGTGGGATATTGGAAACTTGAATTAGAAGAAAGGCACGCAATAATATCGCCCAATTTTGAAACAACTGGAACAAACAATCAAAGTTTTAGGTTCAATGGTTCAAGTGCAGGCTACCGAGTCTATGTCGACAGAGAAGGGGATGAGAACTTTGTGTTTGTTTTTAACATGACAGGAACAGGGACAGTGTCACTTTCATCATTGCGCTTGACAGAGGGTCAAAACACAGTAAGAATCTCTGGAGCCTATTCGCTTCTTTGGCAATATTCAAATGGACTCATGACAAGATTCTTGGGAAGTAACCGCTATTGGCAAATCAACTTTTCAGAGCAAGATGTTGTGAGAGATTACGTTTTTGAAGTCGAGAATGGAGTAGTCAGATTCGAAAGAAGCGCAGGGATTAGTTCCTACAGACTGTATATCAAAACATATGGCACTAGTGATTTTATTCCTAGGCTCAACGTTATTTCAGCAAGTTTTCCGCTTAGAACTATTGCAATACCAATATTCAGAGAAGGAAGAAATGTCATAAGAATTGTCGCAAGCAGTCCTGTTTGGTCTTATCAAAATGGCAATTTGGTTTCGGAAAGAAGCATCGGCTACTGGGAAATTGATTTCGTCTTGCAAGATTTTGAGGTTCAACATGAAATTGAGATTGTTGGAAACAACATGTTTCTTTTGACAAGAAATGCGTCAACAAACTATCAAGCCCACATCAACAGGCATGATGGACAAGGATTCGTCGCAATCCACACGGGCAACTCAGTTTTCACAAGCCAATTGAGTTTGGCAACCCTCGGGTTGACCTTGGGACAAAACACAATTCGAATCATCTCGGGCGGAAGCGCTGCGATGTTTGACCTTAGTTATGACAATGGAGTTTTGACAATGGGACAAAGCACGGGCTATGTCACGATTTATGTTTCAGCGGTCACAAGCTTTGACGTCGACTATGAGTTTGAGGTCATGGGAGATGACAATTCGACTTTCACTTGGAACAGCGAGGTTGGGCGAGTTTATCGAGTCTATGTAGACAGGAAAGACGGAGAAGGCTTCGTTTTAATCGGACAAAATTCTGCAACGAATATTTCAAGAACTCTTGCGAGTCTTGGTTTGACAGAAGGAAAAAACACCGTTCGCGTCATTGGGCTCATGCATCTTTATTCAAACGGCGAAGTTGCAATTAATGCAACTGTTGGCTATTGGGAAGTTTGGTTCAGTGTCTATGGCGAAAAACTAAATGCAAACTACAATCTTGAAATAAGAACAACTTCGTTTTGGATTAATGGAAGAAGTAGTTTGAGGTATTGGGTGGATGTCGACAGAGATGACGGAAGAGGGTTTGTTCGCCGTGGCTACATGTGGGGAAATTCAAGCACTCAAATTGCAAATTTGCATTTAACTCACGGACGAAATGTCGTGAGAGTTGTTTCAAAAGAGCCTGCCGCGTGGAAAATTGAAAACGGAGTTTTTGTTGGAACTTTCTCAACGTCCTATGTCGTGGTTTATGCAGTTGAAATTTTGACAGATTATTATTTTTTCATTGATTGCGAAGTCTTCATGTGGACTGGAATGCACAGAACTTATGGGGTCTATATTGACAGAGATGATGACGAAGGATTTCATTTTTGGGGAACAACGGGAGGGCAGTCAGCAACATTCGTCCCAACATTTGAACTAACAAGAGGACTAAACATCGTCGCAGTAATAGGACTCGCAAGCTTTCAAATAAATGATGACAGAACGATAACAGCAAACTTTAGCGTCGGATTCTTTCGAGTCTATGTCTGCGACGATGGCTTTGTGACAGAATATTTGAACTAGAAAAAATGAAACCAGCTCATAAGGCACACCTAAAATGAAGTTAGCAGAAGGCTGATAATCTAGGTGTGCCCCTTGACACAAAAGGGGGCGTGATGTTCTCGCCTCTTTTGCAACAATTTCGACCCAATCTTCAACAAAATTTAATGAAGGTTTTCAGTCTCTTTGATGGAGAGTGTAAGGAGTAGCAAAATTTGACAAAAGGGTTTAAAACCCTTGACAAACACATTCAAACATGCTATACTATTGCTAATCACAGAGTAGATTTGTCTGCGTGTTGACTAATAAAGTCAACTAGTGCTAAAAGATGGGATGTCGCTTTTAGACGAATGTTTTCAAGATGAAAAGATTATTTTTCTCCTCCAAGGTTTGCAAGAAAAATTTGTCTTTGACTCAAAAACAACGATAGACGAATTGCGTCCGCTGTTTCAAAGTATGTTTTTTGAAAACAACTTTTTTATATGCGTGACCTCTTTGACAAAGGAGGTTTTTTCATTTTTATGGAAGAAACAATGAACGAAACAAAGGAAAAGATGTTAAAAGAAGAAGAGGTCAATCAACCCCAAGCAGGGTTTGATGACGACGATGATGATTTGATTCTGCCACCCGAACAACAAAAGATTTCAAGAGGAAAAAAAATCGCTCAAATACTTCTGGGTGTTAATCCGCATTTTAGGCACGGCGGAACAGGCAAAATAAACAAGACACTTTTTATTGCATCAATGGCGGTAGTCATGGCGATGGGTATTGTTTTGAACACTTTCGGTTTTTCTTTGCCGGGCTTCGGCGGACATGCAAGTTTGGTTCTTGCTTTTAATTATCTAGCAGGAATGCTGTTCGGGCCAATCTATGGCTTTGTCATGGCAATTTTGGCGGATTTCCTTGGTTGGGTTATTCTCCCCGGAGGACTCTATTCGCCGTTTATTGGATTGTCTAACGGCTTTATGGCGATGATTTCTGGCTTTGTTTTCATGCTCCGATTCAAAAACAATCTCTACAAAAATCTGCTAATCTTGTTGTTCGTTTTCATTTGCGCTGTCACAATTGCGAGCGCATATTTCTTCGGGCCATTCAATGCAGGCGGAAATCCAATCTATGCTCGCGTTGCAACAGGGCGCTACACCATCTATGCTCCAATCTATGGTTATGTCAATGATGTTTGGATCCGCATTGGCTACACCCCTTACACGCGGTATTATGAAACCGTTCGAATAATAACAGGGCACCACAACGGAACACTCATTCATGAATACATCACGCGATATATTCCAATAGGCTCGCGAATCTATGAATATCTCTATGTCGCTTCAGGCTACTACACTAGTGCTGGCGCTCCAATTATGAATCGTATTCCAACAGGAAGCTACACTTCAGGAACAGGGCTTCACAATGGAGCAAGAGTTGTCATAATCGCTCTAGCGACTGCATTGTTGGTTTTTGGCTCGTGGAAAATCTTGTCAATCAAAACTCGTGACAAAGACGGAAAAGAAAGGTCTCAATGGCTGTTAAAACTAATCATGACAGCAGTTCTTGCCTTTGTTCCGACAACACTTCTTCTAACTGGCTATGGTCTTGTTTTCATTGGATTCTTCCCAAACATGCAAACAGCAGTTCTTATGCGTGCTATCACTCAACCAATATGGCTCGGAATAAATGTCCTAACGCTCAGTTTGATTATTCCAGTCCTCAACAGAACAATTTTCAAAAAACACCCAATAGGCTAAAACAAAAAAGTCTTCGACAAACCAGTCGAAGACTTTTTTGTTGTGCAATAAGAACCAACTAAATGTCACGAATTCCTAAAACTACATTTAAAGAAGTCTAATGCTTGCCTCTGCGGTGGTTTCGGCGTGGCGTGCAACAGAAATCAGCAGGTTGACAGACTTTGCATTTGCAAGAAATGAGAAAGATTTTACTTCTGAAAATTGGCTAGCAATTCAAACTTATGTTGATGAGGGGAGT
>Ga0209755_10007904_pt1 | contig 11469 bp, 9 predicted proteins | sample TergutCo191P1_FD_187301 | JGI IMG/M metagenome (GOLD analysis project Ga0209755, IMG submission 187301) | Cornitermes sp. P1 segment gut microbial communities from Petit-Saut dam, French Guiana - Co191P1 (SPAdes) (version 2) | ecosystem: Host-associated > Arthropoda: Insects > Digestive system >...
TGGACAACACTCAGTTAATATAAAACAAAAATACAGTAAAAACCAATAATATAATATAGCTAAAATATATTTAAGTTGTTAAAATATCATGCAATGTTTGAATTCTATATCATATAAGTGAAAAATAAAGTAACAGACTTTGCTATTTCGGACTATTATCTACCTCATACAAATACAAATGTTTATGTAACTATAACCTTTTCCATCACATAACCTCAAATAAGTAAGAAAACTCCTTATATTCACGTCTGTTCATCTATACTTACATCAAAGTATTCATTAAGTGTATACAATGATTTGTTCAGTAGGAGTAACTTCAATTTTTTTCTGAACTGTTTGAAATCATGTAATACTACATGCTGATTTCACACATTATTGTTTATCTTGCTTAGGGGGAAAGCAGAGGCAGCTCTGCTCTCTGCCACCCCTTTACAGTTGTGTATGATTGTCCGTAATTTCACAGCGCAGTTGTGCATAACTCATTTCCTGTGTATTAAATATTATTATTATTTAGCAGTTGTACAATGTTTCCACATCTTCCTGTGCCCATTTGACAATTATATTATCTTCTTCCTCCAGTTGCCTCTGTCATTCCAGTCTTTGTCCATTAATCCCTTTTCTCCCATCAGTCCTCTAATCCCTTCCACCCAGGTAAGTTTAGGTCTTCCTCATTTTCTTCTTCCTGGTGGGCTCCATTTTGTAACTTCTTTTGGTAATCTCCCCTCTTCTGTTCTTCGAATCTGTCCATACCATTAAAGTTGTTTGGTTTCAACATCATCTAAAAGAGGCCTTACTACATTCATTTATTAAATATGAATATATTATAATAGTCCAAAGTCAGTTGATTTAATGAAGGTTATAAATGTGTCCCAGTGTTTTGTTATTAGATCGTGCTTGCTTGCTGGCCAGTTTCGAGATTTGAGTATGTTTTGTTTTAGAACTTCCCTTTGTATTTGAAGCAGTGTGCAGTGGTACAGTAGGTGGTCAGTTGTTTGGTCTTCATGCTTGCAGATGCACGTTGTATGTTCCAGTAGCTTAAAGCGATGGAGTTACACTCCCGTTTTCCCATGCCCCGTCACCATTGCTGCAATGGTTGGGGTAATGCTGATCTTCATGTTCAGCCTGTCTTGAATGGTGGGAAAGTACTGTTTCATTATAGCTACCTTAACAAATTTTTCCCATTCGTTTTGCCACTGTTGTTTGGCTTCTACTTCAAAGCATAGTGTGCTCTTAGGAATTCTGTTGTATGCGATATTGGTGTCCTTAGTTCATGCAGCTTCCTTAGCTAGTTTGTCGGCCATTTCATTTCCACAGATCCCTACGTGGGCCTTGACCCACGAGATTTCTATCTTCCACTCAGAGCTCTCCAGGATGGCTACCCTCTTTCTGATGTCTTTGATCAGGTAGGCGTGGTTGTTGATGTTCTGTAGCAAATCTAGTGTGATTCTGCTGTTTGTATATATTGTTGCTGTGCATGGGTTGATTTCTTCAGAATGTATCGATCTTATTGCTCCCAGGGCTTTGGTTATGGCTAGCTGTTCAGCTTGGTTGTTCGAACATCTGCTGTCCAGTTTGAGCTTTATATGGGCTACTGTTTCCTTTCCAATAAAAACAGCGGCTCCGGACCCAACACCTTGCTCATATTTACTTCCATCAGTGTATGCTTGTACCACTGTTTCCTTGTAGTCTTTGACTTCTGTTATTTTAACGGCGTCTGCTGGGTGTGGCCAATCCTTGAGTTCCACAGCATTGTTGAATATGTGTGTTTGGCTTCCGTTCCTTTTCGTGATATTGTATAGTTTTACTGCCTCCGTTTTAATGATTATGGGGGTCACTCCTGTCAGGATGCGAAATGCGTTTGAAGTGGTGCAATATGCTTTGGCCATTCTTATGTTTATAAGACATTGCACCCTGATGTATTTTTGTCTGTTGTGTTCGTATTTCATAGCGTCTATCCAGACAGGAGCTCCGTATAACAGAAGAGTTAGGATGGCTCCTTTGTATATAGTCTTAATTGCTTCATGTTTGATTCCTCAGGATTTTTTGGGTGATTTAGATAAGTTGTGGATCAGTTTTGTACATCTTTCTGCAGCGCAAGTTGTGTTCTTTAAACCTAAATTTGCGATCTATAGTTATGCCCAAGTATTTAATCCTAGTTACCTGTTCCAGTGGTTTGTTATTTAGGTATACCTTGATTGTTTTGGGTTTCCTTCTCGATACCAGCATTACTTTGGATTTCTGTTCATTAAATCTAATTTCATTGCCCTTTGACCAAGCTGTTATTTTACTCAGCTCCCCATTTGAATAGTTTTCTGCTGCTCTTGCTGATTTACCCCTTACAGGTAGAATTAGGTCGTCAGCAAAGGCCACTGCTTTTGTTCGTGCCTTGAAATTAAGATTCAGCAAGGAATTATACTGTATGTTCCAAAATCCTAGGCTGCAGCAGGACCCTTGCGGGCATCCTTTACTTATTTCTCTCTCGAGCCGAAAGCTGTTGGTTGACAGGATCACTGCACGCTGGCGAAAGTAGCTTTTTGTTAGGCTGTATAGGTTTTTGGGGTAGCCACAAGCTCTTAGTTCATTTAGCATACTTGGCCACCAGGCTGCATCAAATACATCTTTGATGTCTAGGCTTACAAGCACTATGACTTCTCCTGCTGCTAGGCCTTCCATGATAAAATCTTTGAATTCTATCACCGCATCTATGGTGCCTTTCTGAGGCGTGAATCCATACTGAATGGTTTTCATAATGCCCAGCGAGAAAACATGATGATTTATTCTACTTATTAAAATTTTCTCCAACACTTTCCGTCCTATATTCAGCAAGCTTATGCATGAGGCAACCGTTGTATATGGCTGTTATGTGTCTGGTTAGGATTTCAATGGTCCTGTTGCAGATTTCGCCAGTTATCCCATCCTCCCCTGGCGCCTTTTCATTTCTCATGCTTGTTACTGCATTCTGTCTGATTACAAAACCAGCAGTACTCAATTTTAGCAAAATCCGATCTATATGACATTTCAAATTTAAATAATTGTCAATTTGCACCTCTAAGAACTTTGTATCAGGGACCTCACTTACAGTGGTATTATCATGTTCAGATATCAACTGTGACTGAAGTAAATGCAAAGGAGAAAATTTAATTATGTTTGTTTTCATTAAATTATGAACTAACTGATTTGCCTTAAAACACCATCCATTATTACAATCTAAAGTAAGCCTAATCTTTTGGTTGAGGTTTTTATAATTTTTTTCTGTAATTAAAATACTAGTATCATCTGCAAATAATACAACATTAGTAAAATGGTTAATGTGTCTTGGCAAATCATTTATATAAACAACAAAAAGCAGAAACCCCAAAACCGATCCCTGTGGAACTCCTTGCTTAACTATTTCCCATGTAGAGGAGAAATTTTGAACATTATTAACATTTATGTCAACTCTTTGTCTTCTGTTGTGTAAATAGGACTTAATCCAATCACTACCTGTTTCAATAACCCCACAATATTTAACTTTTCTATTAATATATCATAATTTACAAGTTGAAAGCCTTAGCAAGGTCACAAAACATTCCAACAACTTAAATCTTTTGCTGTCAGGGAACATATTATACTTTGTATCTCTCCTTTTCTTACAGGAATTATATTTATCTGTGAGAAGTCATTTTGATAAGCATTCTTTATAAGTGAAATCGGTGAAACGTCTTTATCAATTTCTATTTGTAAATCATCCACCACATTCAAAAATTAATTATTAAAAGCCTCTGCTGAATTTGCTATTGATACTTCCTTATTATTCATTTTAAATGAGTGTGGTAAGTGACTGGATTTCTCAGCCTTTCTCTTTACCTTATTAATAATATTCCACATTGTTTTTGTTTCATTTTCTAATGTTTCAATTTGGTGTTTAAAATATCATTTTTTTGCTTCTCTAATAACTCTCTTTAAAAATGGAACAGTAGCTTTTATAATACAATTTTATCATTAAGTTATCACTATTTTTACTAATGATGTACAAACTTCTTTTTCATTGACAGGATTTCCTGATGTCCTGGGTAATCCAACCTTTATCTCCATCATTACTCAAATATGTATCGGGAAAACAGCTTCAAATATAATTAAAAATTTTTTAAAACTGCTATTTACATCAATGTAGTGATGGCAGGGCACTGAATGTACTGCATGTGACACATAAAATCACATAGTGTCCAATAGTGTGTGTGTCAACAGTATCCACTGCTATCTGAACTACAAGACTCATTTCATTCAAACCCACCCAATGTTCTATTTCAGATACTGGAAATTTATAGTTTTCTGGCATTTCACACCATCATTGTTAGTTGCAATGCATCACCCAGCTACAAAACACACAAACATTTTTGTCTTATTAACCTGCAAGTATTAAGATAAAATTTCTACTGCAAATGCTATTGTACTTGTAGTTCATGACACATTTGTATTTCTAACCACTGATAATGTATTTTCTCACCTCTCTCACCAGGAAGCATTAATATACAACAGGTGTAATGGATATGAAGCAGCATTTAATCACTGTTGAAAGAGTATGCCTTGTCTTTAACATCCAGTGTCAAAATTTTTGACCATGCTTTTTCAAGAGACTTGGAGCTACTGACCCACTGACAGACACAGCAGTTGAGTGAATACAGTGCTGTTCTCAGCTGTCTTTATGACTGGAGAGAGAGAGAGAGAGAAATAGAGAGAGGGGGTGGGAGGGGGAGTAGGAGAGAGGGAGAGAATGAGAAAGACCCTACTGAAACAGTTGTAAGGTGGCACATGGAACCATCTTCCAGTTTTCAAAACCTCTTGTATGAAAAGTCTGAATTTACTCTGTGGAGGTTCAACTAGGATGTATGAGAATACTGAGTTACTACATAAATGGTGCAAAGTGGATACAAAGTGAAAATTAATATTTCTCAGCGATGTCTGTTCCTGGAATGAGAATAATACGGTGATGCAGCACGTTTTCTGGCAAATTTAAGGATATATCAGACCCTACTCAAGAATCTGTCCACAGGATTACTTAAAAGTTTAAACAGGATGATCTAGTTCTGAAGCAAAAATGTCCTCAACATGCAAGTGCACATATGGAACAGAACACAAGTTCTATCACAAATGGACTGCAATAAAGCCCAGAAAAATCAAGAAAATGAGACAGAGCAGAATTAGAAATATTCAGATTTTCCATCCGGTGAATCCTATAGTCAGATCTGCATGTGTACCCAAAGAGAACAAGGGCACTAAAAAATTTACTGCACGTGATATACAACAGTGAATTGAGTTCAGTGTATGGGCTCAACATGACGCAGACACCCTGAAAAATGTATGTACTGGATGAGGCACATTTATGTCTGGTTGAAGTAGTGAACAAATGCATTGTGCACTTTTGGGCAAATCTGACTGTGTTCACTGAGAATGTTCATTACTTTCCCGAGACTACAACGTTGGCTTCCGCATCAAGCCAAGGGTTGGTTTATTGACCAAACTGTGAACCCTTAGCAGTGTATGGGCATGATACCTAACAGTTTTATGTTTGAATTGGTTTACTCATAAACACACAACAGCATATGCAGCCTGGGACCACACCCAACACCATGAATATTAGCGTAAGCTTCACCATGACAACTGTGATGCATACATTATTTCTGGTCAATATACTGATCTCATGTATGTGGACAGATACAGCCACATAGAGGCCTAAATGTTAATGCCCAAGCCTTATTTCCAAGATTCATAGTGAACCATCCCCAAAAATCTGACATCAGGTGGAGCTCAAGGCCTTGGTCATCCAACTGTGTTGGGAAAGAATGGAAGACATGTACCGCCAAGTGACCAAAAATATACACAATTGCATTTTGATAGTTATATGGCAGAACAATAATCATACTCCCACTTTGCAACAGACAAATCTCCATGTCTTGGTGGGGCTTGTGTACAAATGCAATTTGGCTATGATTATTACCACATGTGTGCAAACATTTAATATGAGATAGGTTTGTGCAATACCTACATACATTTTGTTCCCTACAGAGATGATTTTTCAGATATATTATAGAAGAAGGACACTGTGTCTGTATATACATAATGGAGTGTGTATGGCAGTGATGGTAACCTGATAGCTACTGGTGAAATTTAGAAGTTTATGTCAATCTTATTTTGTATGTGAGACCAATTTACTCAACCACCTAAATTTATAGATGGTAAAACTGGATTGAAAAAAAAAATGTTTACCTGTTGTTTGATGGTGGATTCCACAATGACTAACATGAAGCTCTATTGACAATGAAGAAAATTACAGACTAGATATCCGACAGTGTTTGTTTTTACATATACCCTTTGTCAAAAACATTTCCTCTAGATAGCCGCCTTGTAAGATGCATACCGATATTCTGTCAAATTATTACCTTAATGTAAATGCAGATCTTTCCATAGCTCTTCAGGTTACTGAGGATGGGTAATTTGGCAAATGTTTTTTTGCATCATTCCCCCAACTGATATACCACTGGGCTTCTTGCTACATAGTACACACACTAGAACTCCATTTACCCAGATTAATTGAGATGGTCAGCCAACTGGATGTGCAGAAAACCCAGATAATTGCATTTTTCTTTGAATATAGGCTACATTAGCTGTCTGAAGTGGAAAAAATTTATAGAAATGGCTGTTTTAGGCTGCATATTTATTTACATAAAAATAAAACGTGAATACATAATTCTTTAAGGTAATAATTCTGTAAGGATATAACAGTCATAACAAAATTATATTATCAAGTGTATATAACTTATCAACTATATGTTTCGGCCATTGCTGCTGTGGCTATCATCAGGTTGGATACAATTTATCAGAGAAGCTATATAGATATGATATAACACAGAACAATTAATACCACACTGAAGACAACTTAGGATGTCTACACAGCCCCTGCCACAAGCAAGAAAATACTGCACTGCAGGACTGAGAACGGGCTCAGGCAAACCGCACCCCACTGGCATGAACTGACTCAGCATGTATACTATATTGTCAAAGACAAACAATAAAACACATGTTATATACATGGTTCTTTACCATCTGCACACACACTCACCAACTTTGTGTATATGATATCTTGTCCCCTTACTTGGATGATGCTCCTTAAAGTACATAATTCCTTATATGTATTTGACAACTGGGGGTAGAAAATTTAAACCACAAAAAGATGTAGTACAATGTTTACCTGAAAGGCCAAGCTGATCCGAATAATTGGCAATCCTGATAACCAGCATCTGGATAAGTGGAGTTCTACTGTATTTGTGACCACACAAGACATACTCATGTCAGGTGGATAATCACTAATATGAATGAAACGATACTGACAATGAAGGAGAGACATTTCAAATCATAAAAATCTTTAAAGGTTTAGGTCTTGTCCAAACTGATTAGCATCCATCACTACTTTATTCAAATCTTTTTCACCTCAGTCCACTCTGCATAGTACATAGTTGATAGTACAATCCACGTTTGGCTAACAATTCACCATGGGTGCCCATTTCAGCAACCTGCCCCTTGTTGATCACAAAGATCACATCAGCATCTTGTATAGTTGAGAGGCGATGTGCAATTGTGATACAAGTTCGGCCCTTCTTTGCTTTGTCCAGTGCTTCTTGAACCACCTAAAAGATTAATTTTTGTCATTACTTTTTTAAACTATCTTATTTTCCTCAAGCATTGACACCTCTTCAAAGTCAAATTATTCTCACCTGAAATGTTCATCAAAAAGTATAATGTTACATGCTTGGAGTCTCAGTTTCAATTTAGTACTTTCAAGTCTGATACATTCAAACATTTGCAAGAAGTAACTACTTAAAACTTAAAATATATAAATAATAGGAAACACATAAAATAAATAAACGTATGTATTCAGGTCAACTGAACAAACTAAGACAAGCATTTCATTGTTTTTTAACCGTGCAATATTTAATTATTTATATATTCCAACTAACTGCAATTAGTTGGAATATATAAATAATAAAACAAGTATATTTTGAGCTCGTAATGTAGACACCCAAGTTAAAAAACTCATGGTGTAAAGACACCTGTCTCAAACACTGTACCTTTTCACTTTCTGTATCAAGTGCTGAAGTTGCTTCATCAAGCAGCAATATCCTAGGGTTTCTGATCAGTGCCCTTGCAATAGCGACTCTCTGTTTCTGTCCTCCAGAGAGCTGCGTTCCTTTCTCTCCCATTCGAGTTTCATAACCCTGCAAGCAAACAAGTCTCTTAGATCATATTAACATAGGTTCTTGGGTTCTTAATACTTACTGTAGGAGAAGTGGTTACAAAATAGTATAACATGTTAAGTGGATTAACATTATATAACTTTTTTTGTATTTTCCATTAATCTGTTGTCAAATGTAGAATATTATATGTTGCACCTGGTGGTATGTAAAGTCACACCTAGGCCTGAACGGGTAATCAACATAATGGATACTGTATTACACAGTTATTAAGTTATAGTTCATGCTATCCTCATCATACTGACTGAAGCGCTTTAAGAAAAGAGGTATAATAGCAATCCTAATATGCAACTCCATACCAATGCAATTCAGTAACAGAAATCAGTAACCACCATAACACAACTTTATTTAAGAAGGCATTCTTACTTGCCCAACATGTTGCCATCCAAAACGTGGACATTATGCTGTACCTCAAACTAATAAAGGCTCATCAAAAAAATCAGTGCTGAAATTTAAAGATTTTCTCTTTTTCCTTATGGTTAACACCCTCTTAAATAAAGTTATATTGTGATGCTTTTGCAGTATAAATTGTATAGGTGTAATCAGTCCTTCATCAATGTCTTGTTGTGCTAAAACCTTTGTAAGGGACTAATTGCACAATGCACATATTTGCATTAAGACCTAATTAGTAAAATTACTGAAGAATAAAAAACCAACTAGATGCCACTTATTAATTTATTGTACTTCTTATACGCTCAACATGTTTCGGGCATAGTAATGCCCGAAACATGATGAGCCTATAAGAAGTGCAATTAAATAATAAGTGGCATCTAGTTGGTTTTTTATTCTTCAGTTATCACAATGATGCATGGTCCAATAAACATCAGATAGTAAAATTATAGTAGTCTAAGTGAGAACTTACAAGTGGCAGAGTGTGAATGAAGTTGTGTATATTGGCCTGCTTGGCAGCCTCAATAATTTCAGGCATAGGAACTTTTCGGCTGTTGTCTCCATATGCTATATTCTCAGCTATTGTTCTGTCAAATAGCACCGGTTCTTGTGACACAATACCAAGCTGCAGCCTTAGTAAACGCATGCTAATTGATGACACATCATGTTCATCAATATGCTGTAAACGTGAAGCAGACAATGTTTCAAACTGCTCAGTATGAAGTCAATGATGCTCTGGAGTGACATACCCTTGTGACTACCTAAGTCTCCCATCAAGATTTATTTATCCAACCCTCATGTTCGCATTATTCAAATTTTCAACTCTTTTTCACTATGTTGGTGGCACAAATAAATGCAGCAATTATTCAGGGATGTATAGTGTGATCAGGTAATTCCTGGACAGGCTGAAACATGATGCTACTGTATGAGGTTGAGCAGGAATTGCTGACCTGCTTGCCATTCATTTCAACTCAGCAGTTCTACTCTGTGTAAGGAGGTTGTGTCTTAAACCTTCTGCAATTTGCATTTGATCAGAAAATAGCAGATTTCAAAGAATAGTTCAAGTACATCAAGTTGTGTTTCAAACCATGCAAAACTACTACAGAAATGCAAAGGATATTATAAGCTGCCTTTGAAAAGGAAACAATGAGCAGAACTCAAACACTTGATTGGCTTTCCACATTAAAAAAAGAAGACAACATAATGATAAAACAGCCAGTGTAACAGTACAAAAAATTATCACATATGATTAACAGGGAGTGTATCAAACCAGTTACATACAGTAAACAATAGCATAACGTGGAAAAAACAACAACATTAGTAAACTGTATGATAGACATGGATAAGAACATATGGTGCTACTGAAATAGGATGGACATAGCATATTTTATGAACATACATGGACACAAACTACAAAGAGATAAAGGATATTAGCAGGATGGAAACTGATAAACATGGAAAAGGTAATTATATCCTGCAATAAATAAAGGACTGTAGGTGAACCATTACCAATAAATTCTTCTAACATTGTACCGTATATTAAATTATGTAAAAAGGGTGTAGAGTTATGAAACATAAACAAGGTGCCCTGGATCTCAACTGATCCTTTGTATGACCTAAGAAAGAGAAAAGGAACATGAGATTTGGTACCTGGAATGTTAGGAGCCTGTATAAGCCAGGGAATTAATAAGATATACATTAGATTTAGTGGGTGTACAGGAAGTTAGGTGGGACAAAAGGGGGACAGTGAGAGCAGGGGAGAGTTAGTTAGTGATAGGATGTCATAGATAGTTCTAAAAGGTCATTGGTTTAATATAATTGTTTCGAATGTGCATGTACCAAGTGAGGAGAAAAATGATGATTCAGAAGACAGTTTTATTAGGGCAGGTTTTTTTTATCATTTTCCTAAGTACCATATAAAAATTCTGTTAGGAGATTTTAATGTAAAAGTGGGGAGAGTGAATATTTTCAAACTGACAATTGGGAATGACAGTCTACCTCAGGATAGCAATGATAATGGTGTTAGGATAGTAAACTTTGCCACATCAAAAAGTCTTGTTGTTAAGAGCATTCATAAGTGCACCTGGACCTCTCCTGATGGGAAGACTCACAACCAGATAGATCACATACTGATAGATAGAAGATAGCATTTGAGTATACTTGATGTACAATCTGTCAGGGGAGCTGACTGTGATAATGATCACTGTCTGGTGGTTGCAGAAGTAAGGGAAAGATTGGCAGTAAGTAAACAAGCAACACAGAAGTTTGAGGTGGAAAGATTTAATCTCACGAAGCTAAATGAGCTGTATTTTAAGAAACAGTATTACATTAAGATCTTAAAAGAGGACAGCAGCTTTTGAGAGGCTAATCAATAGCAAGGACATAAATAGGGCCTTGGAGAACATTAAAGAGAATATAAAAACCTCAGCTGAAGAGTGTCTTGGTCTGTATAAATTGAAGCAGCATACAGACATAGTTTAATGAAGAATGTTTACATTTTTTAGATCAAAGGAAGCAGGCTAAAATGCAGTGGTTACAGGATCCAAACCACAGCACTGTAGGTAATCTAAACAATGTAAGACGTGAAGTTAGTAGACATTTCAGGAACAAAAATAAGAAATATTTTATAGTTAAAATTGATGAACCTGAAACTAACAGCAAAATAAAAAATATTAAAGACTTGTATAGAGGAACGAATGACTTTAAGAAGGGCTACCAGCCTAGAACTAATAAAGTAAAGGATGAGAAGGGTGATTTGGTTACAGATTCCCACAATACTTTGGGTAGGTGG
>Ga0209755_10007905_pt1 | contig 11465 bp, 8 predicted proteins | sample TergutCo191P1_FD_187301 | JGI IMG/M metagenome (GOLD analysis project Ga0209755, IMG submission 187301) | Cornitermes sp. P1 segment gut microbial communities from Petit-Saut dam, French Guiana - Co191P1 (SPAdes) (version 2) | ecosystem: Host-associated > Arthropoda: Insects > Digestive system >...
CAGAGACTGAGGGTACTCAGGATGATATTTTGGTCTAAGACAGAGGAAGTGAGAGGAAACTGGAGAAAACCGCAAATGAGTAGCTTCACTATTTGTACTGCTAACCAAATATTATTCAAGTGTTCAGACTAGGGAGAATTATATGCGAAGGGCATGTGGCACGTGTACAGCAGTAGTGGTGCAGACACCTGACAGAGACTACATGTGGCACATGTACAGCAGTAGTGGTGCGGACATCTGACAGAAACTACATGTAAGAACTATGCATAGATGGCAGGACAATACCAAAATGGATGCTAAATAAACAGGATGAGAGGGTATGGAATTAATGTTGCTTGGTTATGTACAAATGGCAGTCTCCTGCGAACACAGCAAGGAACCTTCGGGATTCACAAAATGTAGAACATTTCTTCACCAGTGAAAAACTATAAATTTTGGAAGAAGGACTTTAATCTAATGTTACTTAGTTGGTTTGTTGGCTGGATAGTTAGTCAGCCAGTCAGTCATTTGAATGACAAATGCAGCTCACTTATTCCACAGAAGTATCATTAATGTTCAGCATAATCCCCAAGCATAATGACACATTTGTCCCATATTGGAAAAGGCATAAGAATTCCACTGTGGCAGTACCACAGTTCTTCAGGTACAATGCTCTGTACAGCTCCAATGGACACTCCAATGCAGCTGATACTCTGACCCTTCAGTTTTCCAAAATCAGTTCCCCCACTCACACTGCATTCACACCCCCTTTACAGTACAACCACCATCACAGATGTCCATGTGGCTATTTTGAAATTCACTGTACCAAATTTTCATTAAGCTACTACTGCACACCTCTAGCAATGGTGGTGAGTTTTGATGGTTGAAACGTGTTTTGCTCACAAAACCAAATCACACTACAAACTTCTTCACTGGACCACAATTCCAGTCTCACAGCCATTGCACATCAACTTCTCCCCTGAAAAGCATCCAAGTACCTGACTTGTGCCATATGTTACTGTTACCCTCACAACAAGACAAACATCTTACCAAACAACAGGCACAAATGTAACAGGTCAGGAAGCCTTGTCCATTGGGTATGCCTTGCAAAATACGATAATGCATCTGGTTGACACAATCTTTTTTTTTTTACTTTGGCCTATGGCCATTAACCAAAAATTTTTAAAACATTAATATGTTCTGTACCATACATGAAATTATAAAATATAAAGAAAACCAACAAAGGCAGTTTGGTAAAAGTACTAAGAGCATATTTTACTGAGTGCATTCATTGGTTTTATTATATGTTATATTTTTAAAACACTCTACAACACATTGTTTAGGATGCCAGCACTGCTTCTGATTTTAGGTAAAAAAGCACCCAAACTAGTGAACCCCTTTGATCAAGCCATTCTTAGTCACTGGGCACCACACAAACACTTAACTTGTTTAGAAAAAAGCTTGACAACAGCTTGAGCTGAGGGGTCCAGCACGTTTGACGTGTCTTTACCTGAAGATGGAAGCAGAACAAGCTCCCTAAACATTGTGTTTTAAAGTGTTTTAAAAATTTCAGACAATGGATAAAGTCTAAAAAGAGGAGACAGTATCAGTGTGTTACACACCAATATCAGAGCCCTACAGCGTTGAATTACTGCATCTGATACTTTACGGTACACAATTGCCACACCAAATTTTATGCAAATCAGTCAGGTAGTTTTAGAGCTTAAAAATTCAAACACACCAGCACACCAATGTCTTCCATATACAGCATGATACTCCACACTTTGTGAACTGAGATTCTGTGATAGCAAAAGTTATTTACCTTGTACTGCAGTAGAATAATGCCAAGCACAAGCCAGTAAAAGTCAGCAGTAAGTAGTGACAGGTGCAGTGCAGTTGCACCACTGTCATGAAGCACGACTGGTGATAACACAGAGAACACAAACTTGGCAACTCCAAATCCCACTAACAGTCCTACCACCTGCCAAGTACTCCACGGCACCAAAAGGACAGCGTTTCTCTCCAGCACAGCCCTGTGCACCAACACAACATCTACAAACACTCCAACTGCGTACTTATGTAACCACTCTGGTTTCTGCATCCAGAACATGCAGATGGACGAGTCCTTCCATGTCTTAACAATCAACTTATTTTCATTAAAAAGGTAAAAGTACAGATGCCCGTAACCACATCATGAAGGCATACAGAGGGAGTAGAGTTATAGGAGTAAAAAAAGAAAATTCCAGTCTGGAAATGTGCATTTCAGCTGTTAGCTCAACAGGCTATGTTAATATAATAACCAGGCCAACTTGACATGGCAACTGATAGTTGTCAGATAAAATAATGACAGTATATAGCCAGACTGTAAAGTTTGTGCATGCTGAATTCACTCACCAGGCCTCCCCTTTTGATCTAATACAGTAAGTTTACCACTGTGACATTGTTTCCCACAGTCACATATTGGAACTACACAGAAGTGGTTGTGACAAATTCACGAAGTATCTGTACCGTCACCATATTTTTGCTTTTTATCTTTCCCACAGAAAAAGCAGGTTGGAGAAAGGCAAAAAAAAAAAACAGAATGTAAAGATAAATTGATAAATGACAGAGTCACATGGAAAGCAAACAGTCAAGTAACAAATGAAGGCAGAACTCCAAATAATATTATGACTGTAAAACTAAAACCAAAATGAGCAAGATGAACTGTGGAACAACAAAGCAGGAAGAACACAAAGTCATTAAATATGCTGATATTTGGAGAAACATACTGCATCCATCTTCAATGTAACTAAATCCGGTTAAGGTGGATGGTGAAGTAATTGGAAGGAAGGAATGTGTCAGTTACCCTGGAAGTTCTGATGGAATCTGACCAATCTTCCGCACTGCCACTGACCAAATTCCCTCAGAATTTCCTACATAACAGACATATTTCCTCCCAACCCCATCACATCAGCTTTGAACCAACATGAAAACCTACAAAATAAATACCAAGGTGGAAACTGAGGAGGTTCTTTAGATGAGTGGGCTGATTTACTAAGAGGGCACACATATCTTCCTTGCAGCAACAGCCCATTAGGCTGTCCCATTCATTGCTAAAACACTGTCATTTACTGATAAGAACAGTGTCGACCTTGACAACATGAATAGGGGTCTCTTGCCTTTGGAATGACCTTGTGCAGTAAACAAACACACAGGACCTGTCAATAATGTAAGTCCCCATGAGTGCAAAACACAGACTTTCAACACACCTGCCCTTCAACCTAACACATTTTGGAAGAGAATACACTGGCTGCTGATCATAAACACTTAATGACCTGACCTCCACTTGTGAAACAACCAAGGTCATAACTGTTCTACTAAGTAAACAATTGTACATACGTCTGAACAATGCTGATAACACTGCCAAAGAGCCCCACCATGCCGAGATACTCCACCCAGTCAAGCGTCTTCACCACCAGCTCTTGTGTCACTGACACCACTGCAAACAGCACTGCCCCACCCAGGCACAGCAGGTCCCCCAGCAGCTGGTTCTTTCCTGCAAAAACAGCCCATGTCTGCATCCAGCAACTAATTAACATACAGCACAGTCTGCATGTATGTGATTAAGTGGCATCAACATAACTGAAAGTCAGAATGAACACCCACCAGGTGCCCAAGAACTTGTGAAATACCAAGAATAAAGTGATAAAACGATGTCAAAGAGCAAGAAAAGCATTTTTTAATCATAAAGACATGAAATAAGTGAAGAAGTCTCATTCCATAAAGTATGAAAGCAACCAACCTCTCTCAAAGAGGACAGGGCTGGAACGAACTGACAGTGAATCACACAAAAGGACAATGGTGAGAACAAACTCACTGATCATGTGGTCCAATCCCTACTTGCCTAATCCAGTCATTCAAGGTCCAAACAATGCTATTAAATTAGGCAATCATAAAACATCAAAATCCCACACAAAGCTCCATGCACATTAAAACTCCTGCTGTTTTGTTTTTCCACACACATGTTCACATCTGAGGCTGCTGCACCTCAATCCCTGTCACCTTCTCATTATCAAGAGGGCACATGACCCTACTGCAATCAGTTTAACTCCACTGCTTGTGTTGTCGCAACGCATCACGCATTTCCTGCTGGTGACCTGATGTCAAACATTACTGAGAATACTGTAGGGAAAACATATCAGCATCTGACAGCTGTCTTTTGGCTTTTTACACTGCGCAACACACCTCACTGCTGTGACAGTTTAGAGGAAAGTACAGCCTCCATCTTCCCAGAGTGACTGAACAGGTTCAAAATGATGGAAGAATAAGTGTTGATTATACAAGTGGGTTTGACAGAATTTGGCTAATCACAAATGTGGAAGGAAAAGAGAGGTCAGACCTTGTCCTTAGCACACAGGAGATAACAATTCCAAAAGCAGACCATTGCAGGACCTCAACCAATGGCAGATTTGAAAACAGTGGGACATCAGGGATGTTGGTAGTGCTTAGCAATACGCTTTACTCATGTGGGCATAAGTAATGAAATGAGACAGTTCTGCTCCAAATGGCAAGACTACCATGCTCTTGGATAATGCCTGTGGCCTCTTGCTTTTGAGGAATGGATCTGGGACTTCCATAATCTACTCACAGAGAATTTGTCCTCTTGGCTATCGGTGTTAGTGTGCAACTAAATGTCTAACGTGTCTTCTATAGTCCAGTCCATGTGTCTTGATTTTCTGGCTACAATATGGCATTGTTGTGCACAGGTGACTGTTGTATTCTGCCATGGTCAATTTTGTGGTTGGTACATCAGAAGTGGCAAAGACAATCATTAATCCTGGTCCCAATGGTGTCACCAATATGTCCAACATGCACGTCACCACGTTGATACACGATGATGTACATAACCATTCTCGTCAGCACAGCTACACCCTGTGTTACAACTGTAGTGAACATAATGCTTGTCTTCAGGTAAGCACCCTCAATGCATGTAAACTGTATGAATCATAAATAATGATACTATACAGTACGAACAGTTCAAATGCTCCATGACACTTACCTGCAGATGACTGTTACAGTTGAAACATGTTGTGAGAATAAATATAACAAAGAGAACAGTAGTGCCAACAAAAAAGGGTACCATGCATGTTTGTATATTTGCGAATAAGCACAAAGGTATGTAACAATTAAAAATGCTATACTGCCAACTTTTGGCCTAGATCATCTTCGATGAAATGTGTGCCAGTGAACCAAACCAGTCACCTTTAAGATGCAGGCAGGATGTCCCTCCAATACATCAGAAGAGCCGAAGATCAATAAGCAGTGTAAAAACCCAAACAACAAGCATCATTTAAACATTAATAACTACAAAAACCTAAAAACTTAAATAAAAATCTATGGACAGACTTCAGACTTGTACTACAAAGTGTAGCCAAAATATGCCACAATGTACTGCTGCCATAGGGAATGTTTTAATCTGACAACAGCTTGTTGGATCATGCCCAAGAACAAGGAAATATATTGTGAACATGAAAAGGTTAATTTAGTGACTTCATGATTTGTGTCATGGTAGACTTTCAAAATGCATGACCCAGATTAAATAAAAATATTTGCATGCAAGTGCACAGGAAACAGCAGTAAAAAGTTGCATGTTGATGGAACTTACCACCTGTCAGGCTGCGTCCATCGTCAATGTCTGCCCACACCAGGCAGCCGACACCCATCAGACAGACACTGACCCCAACAATGTGCACAATCTTGTAGCGCACTTTGAGTAGCAGACAACTGAGCGCTAGAGCAGCTGTGACAGACACACAATCCAACAGCTGAAAGAAAAGTTGCAAACTTCAGCCCACAGATGCAAACATAACACTAGAAGTGATCCTTAATCAGTTTGCTACTGCTCTCTGAACTGCACGGGTTACATAGCATCAATTGGACTGATGACTGCAGATGAAAGCAAGTGTGTTCAAAACTCTTCAGTGCTAACCTCTGTGCAGCATACTGAGTGCATTTTAGAGTACTTTAACCTTTTGGCGCTGGAATTATTTTTTTTTAATTGTAACACACCCTGTATATAAAATGTGAATAATACAGGAACCAAATATGTTAGAATTATGAAACAAACTGCATTTTGAAGAGAAAATAACGGAGAGAATATACCATGTTTAAATATTCAGTACCTATATTTGTTGAATGAATATATAAAATGCAATGCTTAGAGGTTAGTAGTGCGTTACGACCCCTATATGGGTCGTTAGGCGTCAAAGGGTTAAATGTAAAACCCCTCAATCCTGGGCAGTAGCTGGTGTTTAATCCCCAAAATCACTGGAGGAGTATGATATTAACCATATCTGGATGCAGAGAAGACTATCATTGGTACATCTGATCTGTCAGTTGGGAACGTATCTGTTCCAGGATGGCTGCTGCACATTTATGTTGTGATGAAGGTGCTGTTCACAGATTGTGCCATACTGGTACAATTGCTGTTGCAACTGGTCTGACCAGCTGCACAGCATGTTAAAATACATACATTTATATGTCGCTTATTTGCCCAGTGACGTACGTGAACATTACTTTCTCCACACATCAACCGCAAAATGTTGTGGTTTCCTACCTTGCAGGACACGTGCTGAACATTATACATGTTGTTGCATACATTAACACAGTGCAGGCATGACCTTACATATTTTTACACATTTCACACTTGTTCTTCCCGAACAGGTTAAAGCACAAAGACACTGTGTGGCGTCACCTGAATGCTTGTGAGAGTCGTAAACTGGTGGGCAGTGACTAACAGGTAGTTGGCCTCGATATCAACCAGGGCGAGCAGCAGGTAGCGCCAACCTCTGTGTCTCAGCACAGAGATGATGCCGCGATCCCCCGAACGACAAGACAGCCACGTTGTGAACAGCAGGCATTGCAGTACATAGTGCAGGGTGCTCTGCCCTGTCACATACAACACTTTCAGCATGCAGACACTACATTAGAATATCAAGAACAGAAACCTAACGCAGGTAAGGATAATGCAATATTTGATGTTATCAGAGAGGTGCTGATAAGAATTTGAATCTTCTGGGATGTGACATTACATTGCTAAGTGGCTCCCAGCTGTTCTAAGAACCCTCTTCCCTCCCTCATGAAGGTTCCAAGAAGATTACCTATTACCATTGAAGATGAAGGCACCGCAATCTTTTGAAGTGCTGGCAGCCACTTACCCAGTGACACAGCATCATATTCCAGAGAACTCCTGGCCTCAAGTCAACGTTAAATTGTCAATGCTCACCTGTTGGTAGGCCAACCTGGTACCATGTTGACAGACAGTAGTTACAGACTGCCATGAAGCACAGCACCAGTGACATTACTTGTCCAATCACCAGCGCCCTCCATACAGGCCTGCCAACACACCACCATTGTGTTACCTCTCATATTATGGCTGGAGTACACTAGAATTATTTGACTCACTTCATGCATCACACAGTCATCTGGAAATGGTACTGACAGGAACAAACCCCATGATTGTGACAGGATATTTGACTACAGTGTGTGAGGACACTAACGAGAATGCATGTGTGAATAAACACCTCCTTCACACTGCACCGATGTTATCTGTCTTGTTTTATCCAACAGAAATTTCATCTATACAGAAATTTGTCATTTGGTCTCAAGATGTTTCATTTTTGGATAAGCTGCATCAATCTATGTTTCATCTAAAGAGCAGCATTGACATGATGCATTAAACCATTCAGTGTCTCGATGGAACCTTCTGTCTCACAGTATAACACAATTCCTTGTTGAAGACAGCTACAACTCAGTAATTCACACAAAGTCAGACAGCAGAATATTCCCTGACAGCAGTCACAAAGCTGTTAGTAGCTCAGAATATACAGTGTCAAACAGTAAGATGATTAGTTAGCAATAAACTGGAAAGGATGTGGAAGGAGAATGTCATGGCCTAATTGGAGGTGCTGTACTGGCATTTGTCTGGAGAGACTGAGAAAAAAAAAACAGAAAACCTCAATCAGGACAGCCAACCCTAAACATGCAAAGTGCACAAGTGGCAGGAAGTGACAAATGATAGTTGTCAGATAAAATAATGAACTGCACAAGTACACACAACTTGAGAACTTTTAGGTATCCATCGTGAAAGTCTCATGGCTGTAACAGGTGGCCGAATGGAAACAGACAACTCAGTCCTTGGGGTACATGACGGACAGCTCAGACAGTGGGCAAGCTGGCAAAGGCACACTTCAATTGGCAACACAAGATACCAGTGCAGTATCAGAAACCAGTCACACGACTGTATTGTGATAAAGCCCAGAAAAACACAATGTATATGCAACATCCTTCAGAGCATCCAATGTTAGAGTTAGGACCCTTCATGAAAGACATTTAATGTACAAACATTTATACCTGCACATAAATGCTTCCCTTGGAAACCTGTTCATGGAAAAACACCCTGATTGCTGGTTTGAGGATTTTGCTCTATTTTTTAGCAGTACACTTTCCAATACTCATCATCAGTCACCAAGAGATTCAGTTCACACCTTACAGAAAGCACAGTACGATCTAAGTAATAAATAAAAATCCAGTTTGTGCCCCACATAAAAGACAGCCTAATATAAATCAGAAATAAAATTCCGTTCATACCGCACAGAGAACATGGTACAATATAACACACAAAAATTCAGTTTTTATCTCAAAGAAAATCCCAACCAATCTAAATAAAAATTATAAATCCATTCCATACCTCATAGAAAACAAACTCCATCTCTTACATAATGACCAGCTCATTAAAGTTGTTTAGGGAAATAACCACCATTTACTGTGAAAATCATCCAAACACATAAATACACTGTGTGGGTGAGATCTGGGGCTTTCAGAGTAAAGTGGGTGGTATATATAGTTACCACCATACTCTAAAGGGTCAATGGAAACCTATTAAATTCTACTAATGTACATACACTGCAATGCATATGATTTGTGGACTGCCTCTTCATTTGTCTGCAAAAAAGAAACAAAAACTGTATAAACTACAGGTGATGAGGGGTGAACCAACATCAAGTGCTTAGTCAGTGTTGTGTAATGCTGGAACCTAACCAACTCAAGTTTGACTGAAACCAAGGGTATGCTCATGGCCAGCTGGAGATAAAAATATTGTCAGGGACTTGTATACACTATTCACAGTGCCGGCTTTTGTGGCATTTGACAGCAACTCATTTTATTTTAAATATGTTCAAATATTCATTGCAAGAATGTCCCCTTCACTTGAGCACTCCGTGGCATGAATGTGGCCACTGGTCGCTATGTTCACATCTAAATACACACAAAGACTACCATAAAGTAAGCGTATCCATGGTATGAGTGAACCTTTAGGGACATTAATACGTTGCTCAGTCCTGAAATGACAACTCATCGTAACACGACCTGTTGGTGGTGATGAGGGTATAGAGCCCTGGGCTGTGTCTCGAGGCGGCGACCCTAGGAACTGGCTGGTAGGAGCCTGCATATGAAGGGCCAGTTGCCGGTACGTCGTACGACAGGCTGGATGTATCTATCTCAAAGCTGGAATCCGAGTGATCGTTAGGCGTGGCTGAGCACTCCACCAGAGACAGCTTCCTGCTGGACCTAGGGACCGGAATATCCGCCAAGCTCAATCTGCGGAACGAGGTAGGGACAGACGTAGATACGGGCGATGAACGTCGCACTGTAGTCGGGACAGGGGCAGACATGCGCCGGATAAAACGCTTGTCTGAAAGGGATGTCAGGGAGCTAGCACGCTGGTAAAACGCCATCGCTGGCGCAAAACTGTTCCGCAATTAACTCGCAACTGGCCTGAAGTATGATATCCTCAATTAGCCATGCAAATCCGCAGCACGTGTTTAGCGAGAAGGAGAGGGTAGTTTATGAGAAATATTTTTGCGCGTAACACAAGAAGCGCAACCCTAAGCTTATACCTCAACAATACATACCATCTTCCCAACTCCGACAAGTACTTATTGGATTTCTCAAATATTCCGTCATCGGAAAACCCTCCCGCACCGTTCCCAACAGACATATTGACTGTGCCTTCGGCCATTTCAGCAAATATATTTTTCCTTTCGCTGTTTGAATTTCAGAATCCCGTTGGCTGAGTACATTACAATGCACCAATCACAATCACTGTCTCAGTGCATTAAAACTAACATCTGACAGCTACCATACCACTTCGAATATTCGCTTGTTTGATGTGAGGAAATTTCCAATGGTATTGGCTACCCTGATAAAACTCAAAATTGTGCAACTTGTTTCATTAAAAATACCAGAACTGGCACTAAAAATACCACTTACCCGTGCCACCGTGTAAATAGAATTTTCTACAGTAATTGTGTCAGTCACTTATCCGTGCCTACCTCTGATACATAATCCGTGGTGCCCACCATTGGGATAGTAAGTGGGAAGTGAATGTATGCGTCACGGTCACCTGAAGAGATTGTCATTTACGTCGTATTTAGTAGGGCTGCAAACATGTGCAGTGAAGATTGGCTGTAGTTGATAAATTCAAAATAAGTCGAATATGGTTGAGCCAATTTTTGATTATCAGTTTCGGTTAATACTCATAGGCGATAGCACTGTTGGAAAAAGTTCTTTATTAAAGTATTTCACGGATGGGAAGTTTGCTGAGGTATGTGACGGTAATCAAGTGAGTCATTGTACAATTTTAGCATAACAATTGACCATCTTTATATCTGACTGTCCAGCTTTCAGATCCAACAGTTGGAGTTGATTTTTTTGCACGTCTGATTGAAGTGAAGGATGGAACTCGGATAAAGTTGCAGTTGTGGGACACGGCAGGACAGGAAAGATTTCGGTACGTAGTTTTGGTTTATTGTAATGTCGTAGGAGGCGCACAGTTTTTGTTTTCGTATTGTATCAGAAATTGTGTAACATTGTGCATTGATGTTCTACATCTTCCGTGCAAGTCTAATGTACACAAATTGCAACTCATTGCATAGTGCACTTAGTTGGTGGTCAATTTGTATATATTGTACATGGAATTTATATTTTTTTGTGGTAATAGTAATATTAAAGGTGAAGATGGGTGGAGCATTAATGGAATGATACTGATGAGGCAACAAAAGTACTCATAGAAAAACCTGTCCAAAAAGTGGCACTTTGACCACAAAAACCATCAATGAAATGAAACTGACAGGGGAAAGCTGAAGTACTCGGAGAAAAGCTTGTTCACTGTTGTCACAATGTAGGGTCATTATTTTGTCTGTTACCACTGCTTGTTGGTTCATTTATCACATTAATGTAGGTCACAGAGTTGACTGCCCACATACACAGCAGAGTAGTGGCAGAAAATGGCAAACAGTAGTTGTCATATTAAATAAATACCACGTATTTTGGACTTGTGGTTGAAGAACATGTGTGTCTTGGTTCATAATCTGTAAAAATCCATATAAATTTGAGTCCTGTGCTGTCCCACTGCAATGTATATACTTGCAGGTCCATAACCAAGTCAT
>Ga0209755_10007906_pt1 | contig 11464 bp, 11 predicted proteins | sample TergutCo191P1_FD_187301 | JGI IMG/M metagenome (GOLD analysis project Ga0209755, IMG submission 187301) | Cornitermes sp. P1 segment gut microbial communities from Petit-Saut dam, French Guiana - Co191P1 (SPAdes) (version 2) | ecosystem: Host-associated > Arthropoda: Insects > Digestive system...
TAACTAAAAATGTGGCGGAACTACCTTTTAACTCTACCATATTATTATCTGAACCAAAGCCGTCTCCAAGAACCTCTTTTATTACATCTTTATTAAAACAAGGAATATTTAATAAATTTGATAATTTCTTAGAGAAAACTGATTTACCAGTTGCACTATATCCGCCAACCAATATTATTTTATTTTTCATATATTCATTCATAATATATTTGTATTATTTTGTCAATATATTCCGATCATCTTAGCCCTTATTTCGTCTAACGTTCTAGGTAACTGACGTTTTGCCAGCCCAGATAAGGGCTTGCGCAGCAAGACCAGGGCTGGCAAAATGTGGGTGAGGGAGGCGTGGGAACGAGCGCAGCGACTGACCTAGCCGACTGAACCCCTAGGGCGCGAACAGCGCCCGCGGCAGTTACCGTTTGTTATACGAAGATATTTTGCCCAGTACAACGCACAACCGCCACGGATGGCGGTTGTGTTAATTTATAATTTAATTTTATCATATTCATTCCTTATTTTTTCATTTATGAAAATCCTAATAAGTTCATAACTTTTTTTATTCATTTTATTTATTTGGTCTTTACATATTTTCCTCTTTACTTCTATTTTTATATCTATTTTTGAATAATCTATTTTATATTCTATAAAATTATTAATTAAAAATAATGCGTATTTAGGTTCTATTGTTCCATTTACCTTTAATTGTGTCCAACTTTCTATAAACATATTATTTTGCTCTATATTCCTATTTATTTTACACAATTCGTTTAATAGTATAAACGTAATTTTATTTGATGAATTTATACGGGTTAAATTTATTAATTTATTTAGTTTAGAGTTTCTGTCTTTTCCATAGATTTTTTTTCCATCTTTTTCCAATAATGCAATATTAAATTGTTTTATACATGAAGAGCCGACTTTTAATTGATTATTGTTATTTGCATTAATTATTATAAATTGCCATCTTAAATCTTCGTGCTCGCATAATTCACATGATGGTTTTGATTTATCTATGTCTAAATATTCATTATTATCTATAATTTCATAATTGAAAAACCATTCATTTATTGCAATTTCATAATTTTCCTTTTCTAAACTATTTTCGAGCAAATTTTTCTTACATTTATCTGAATATTTTCCCATTATTTATTTAATTTTTTATCATATTCTGATTTTAATATTGAATAAAATGTTAAATCAACAATTCCAGTTCCTGTCCATTTTTTAACTTGACGTAATGTTCCTTCACATACAAACCCATTTTTTAATAAGACTTTATGTGAATTTTCATTAATTGGCATTGGAGCTGCTTGTATGCGATTAACATTAATTTTATTAAATAGATATTCAACCATTAATGCAGTTGCTTTTGTAGCCAATCCTTTTCCCCAATAATTTTCATTAATCCTGTATCCAACCTCAACTGAATTTACATCATCATTAAAATCAAATATTTCAGCAATTCCCACTAATTTTTTCTTTTCACTTTTAAGAAATATTCCAAAAAATATTGTCTTTTGTTTATTAAAATCTCTTTCATAATGCCCAATAACATTTTTAACTGCTTCTATTGTCTTTAATGGATTTCCAGGTGTATATTTGAATATATTTTTATTTGTTAATATTTCAAAAAGGTCATCCGCATTCTCATTTTCTATTTTTTTCAGAATAATTTCTTTTGTTTCCAAACATGGAAATTTATTAAATAATATATCCTTATTCATTTTATTCTCCTTAATTAGAATGATTACATATATTGTATAAATTATACAAGTATAAAAATGAACATTTTTGACCATTTTATATAAAATTATAAACAAATCCCCGCGCCAAAGACGGCGTGGAGCGATAAATAATTCTGGCAAAATATTTTCGTATAACGTTACAGGTAACTGACGTTTTGCCAGCCCGGATAAGGGCTTGCGCAGCAAGACCAGGGTTGGCAAAATGTGGGTGAGGGAGGCGTGGGAGCGAGCGCAGCGACTGAACCCCGAGGGTGCGAACAGCGCCCGCAGCAGTTACCGTTTGTTATGTGCTGGTTTGCCGTACATATTGTTATTTATTTTCTTCTAAATATATTATTTCCTTATTTTGGTTTTTTGCATATTCAATTTCATTTCTAACAGATTCACCAATATATCCATTTTTGTTTATAACAAATATTGTATTTGAAATATCAATTTTTTTCAGATGCTCTTTTCTAAATATTTCTATTTCTTCTTTTGTATATTTTTTCTTTTCCTTTGTTGGATAAACTACACTTAATACACAATTCCCTTCTAATGCTAATTTTTCTGAAACATTCTTCATTTCATTTTCAAATTTTAAACTTCCACATATTGTTATTATTTTCATTTTTACACCTTTTTTATTAATAGACTTGTTCGACAACCCGTTATTTACCCCGTTTCTCAAAATTAATTATTCCACAAATTAAAGATACTCTGAGTAAATGTCTTCTGCAATGGTTTCTGTAAGGATATGCCGTAATTTTAAATGTTTTTATCTTAGCGTTAATATGCTCAACAATAACTCTTTTCCGCGCAAGCCGTTTATTATATTATTTATCTTTACCGGATAATGAATGCAGTTTACCGGCTTTTCGGGGTATATTACTTTTCTCATGAAACTCATTTATTCCCATATAGCCGAGATCTATATATACCGGTAACGATTTATGTACTTTTGTTCCAATGGTCCTCTTAATACAAACTAAAGTCATATTCATGACCGCGTCCCCGGCAAACATCAATTATTTTTTTTGTTTTACCGTTAACAACTACCTGAGTTTTTATTGTATGGCGTTTCTTTTTACCGGAATAATAGGTTTTTTGGTTTTTTTTGGTCTGTTTATAGGGCTTTCCGTCACGTCTATCACTATGAATTCATTCACAGACGGCGCTGTTTTTAATACTTTTTTACCAGGCAGATCAAATGTCCCGTCCTTTTTTAGTGTATTTTCAACCCATTGAATAGATTCGCATACAGTGCTTTTGCTGACGCCGTAATCTCCGCCGATGTGTTCCATCGTACGGTACCCGCGCAGGTATTTCAGGGCAGCGTACAATTTATCTTCAACAGGCATTTTTGGACGGCTACCGCCCTTTTTATGCATCTTAGCGTATTCTTTTTCAAGAATTTCTATCATCTTGTTAAATGTCTTGATTTTTACGCCAAACATCCGTTTAAATGTATGCTCTTTATCGTTATAATTTATTTTTTCCCTGCCTATTCTCCTTTTATACCATTTTTTGGGTTGTCGAACAAGTCTATTAAATGTTTTCATATATTCTGAATTATTAATAAAATTATATATATTATTTTTTTCTTCTTCTGTACATCCAATTAATATTTTAATTTCAGAATCTTTTTTTAATAAATCTATTGTACATATTATTGAATCAATTATTTTATTAGGATCAGAACCTAGAAAAACATCTATTCCATTATTATCCATTGATTTTGTATTTTTAATATATCCATAATCAACAATATAAACCATATCTTCATATTTTGGATGTTTTGTTCCTTTTGGTCTATCTATAATTATTTCATTTTCATTAACCAGTTTATCCAGATATTCCCAAAATAATGCATTATATTCCATAAAACAAATTATTCATTATTTTTAATTTTAATACAATATATTATTAATAAATTATTATCTTAGGCAAACTTGCACATAACGTTCTAGGTAACTGACGTTTTGCCAGCCTGGATAAGGGCTTGCGAAGCAAGACCAGGGCTGGCAAAATGTGGGTGAGGGAGGCGTGGGAACGAGCGTAGCGACTGACCTAGCCGACCGAACCCCGAGGGCGTGAATAGCGCCCGCAGCAGTTACCGTTTGTAAGGCGAAGTATGACCTATTTTTTCATTTTTTTTTTAATAATCTTCAATAATTTCAAGCAGTTTTTATATTCCTTCTGATGTTCCTTCATCCGTATTTAGACAATGATCATGTTTTTCAAAAACATATATTTTTAAATTTGTTTTTCCTAAATTTAAAAAGGTATCCATTATTTTATAAACGCCATTTACATCACATTGTGTATCAGATGTACCATGAAAAATGTATATAGGTAGATTTAGTATTGGTAAAATCGTACGGTTTCCAGATAATTTATAATGATCAAAGAACCATTCCAGTGTATTTGGAGAATTTATTTTAATCCATTCTTCATCTTTTCGTTCAATTGCGCTAAAAAGCTCTTTATGCCCGCTCCAGCCGCCAACATTCAATTGCCATTTTAAAACATCATCCATATTATCATTTGGATAACCGCATAACAATAATGCATTAACCATTTCGGGATATTTTTTTGCAAATAATGGCGCAATCATTGCTCCTTCACTCCAGCCATTTAATAAAATAATACAATCTTTCAATCGCTCAATACACTTTAATGTTTTTATTATATGATAAATGTCTTCTACACTGTTAGAAGGTAAATATGTTTTATATTCCTCGTCATTAATTTTTGGTTTAACAGAAGGATCATCATTTTCATAAACGCCACGTGTGTTAAAAGAAAAAAACGCTATGCCACGAGCAGCATAATGTTCAGGAAAAAAACCAATGTGATATGTTTTTGGACCAGAACCGTTTACATATAAAACTAATTTTGATATTTTTTTATTATTGGCTGGTAAAGTTAATTTACCTTTTAGAATATAACCATCGAAAGAATTTATTTCTATTATTTCTGATGAAATATTTATTAAATCCATATATAATCCTCCTTTTATTTTTTACTATATTCCCATTATTTTGTCAACATCATTTTGGTCATATTTCGCCTAACGTTCTAGGTAACTGACGTTCCAGCCCACCTTATAAGAAAAACCAAAGGTTTTTGGTGGGCTGAAATGTGGGTGAGAGAAAATCGCACAAAGCCGTAGGCGACTGCGGTTTTTCGAACCCCGATGACGCGAACAGCGCCCGCAGCAGTTACCGTTTGTTAGACGAAGTTGGGCTGTTTTTACACATAAATTAAATGTTCTCAATATCTAATTTATATATGCCATTTTTGTTACTACCATAAATAGTATTTTTATGAATTATAACACCGTTTCTATATGTAGGAAATTCAATTATTTTGTTTACGCTTAAGTCATTTATATTCCAAATTGTAATTTCATTTCTATTTGGATTTGATGTCAATAATTTATTATTAAATATTCCAATTATTATGGACATATTATTTATAACATTTTTTGCAATACATAATGTGTCTAAATTTCTACTATCTGTTGCGATTAAGGCTTTATCTTGAGAAACCGTGTATAAAACATTTTTATGCATAATTATGCTATAAATATTTTTTCTATGTACATTTTTTGTTTGAATAATTGACATATTGTTTCCGTCAATTTGAATTAATTGTCCTTCAGTATTGACAACATAAATAAATTTTTCATTAATAATTATATCCCACATACTCGAATTTGATATTGAATAATTCTTATATTCTCCTGTTTTAATGTCAATTTTTATAATGTTTCCTCCTCTAATACAAGCATAAATATTGTTTTTATCTCCATTTTCTGAGCATATATCAGAAGATAAATTCTCACCAAGTTTCCAAGTTCTTAGGGTTTCCATACTATTACAATTTAATTCATATAGATCACAAAAATCTCGTAAATATAATTTATTACCATTTGTGAAAAAAGAACGTGCCATACCATCTTTATTAAGAATTTGTTTTTCCATTGTTTTATTAAATGATACAAGGTCATATTTTAACATATTTTTTCCATTTCTTACAAAAATATTATTCTTTAAAATTTTCATATTTAACCCATTATTTTCCAATGAAATAATTTTTTTGATCTCCATTTTATCCCCCAAAATAAATATTTTTAAGTGAATTATATAATTTTAACATTTTTTTGTCAACCATTTTGATAACGCTCAGCCCAATTTCGTCTAACGTTCTAGGTAACTGACGTTTTTTTGCGCCCGATAAGGAAAAATGCGAAGCATTTTTACGGGCGCAAAAAAATGTGGTGCAGTGAGGCGTGGGAATGGCTTCAGACATGACCTAGCCGAACGAAACCCAAAATGCCCGGACAGGGCATTTTGCAGTTACCGTTTGTTAAGCGCTGGTTTTTTGCTTTTTTTTATTTCATTTAATCATTCTTCTACTTTCTAAATATTTTTTACCCTATAATGTCAAACGTAAATATAACAGGGTTTTCAAAATTTATTTCTGAAGGCACTTCAACTGATTTAATTTTTAGTTTTATTCCTAATGCCTTTTGAAATTCATATAAACGCCCACCCGCACAATTTTCATAATAAAATTGAAGCGAAGTAGTAATAGTCCCTTCCCGCATATGTTTGAAACCATGATTACAAGCAAATGGTACAATTAAAAGATTATTATTTGTATCCAATATTACAGATTTTGATGATGCTGTACTATATCCATTTCCTATAGTTTTTAAAAATATTTCCAATTTTTTATGAAGAGGTTTATCTGCGTGAGCGTTAAAAAATGTTTTACGTTCTTTATCACGACCGGTTCCCGGACAACCTCCGTGCTGTTCCCAAAGATGAAAAAGCTGTTCTTTAGAAAGATATTTTTCCATTGCTTCTTTGAACTTATTATCACCTTCCCTGCTGCCTTTGTTTGGAACGTAATATTTTTCAATAATATGTTCAAATTTTGATATTACACCTTTTGGGATTCCGTATTTTTCCATTTGCATTGACTTTAATACAGTTCTCATTACATATCTCCTTTTGTATTCATTTAGTAAATTTTTCTCCACCTGTATGAACACTTACTATATCATAAAACGTTAAATATGACTATAATGAACTTTTTTGATTATTTTCATATTTTTATAGTGTATGATTTTTTATACATATTTTACAATTCAAAATACTTGCGCTTAACGTTACAGGTAACTGACGTTTTGGCGGTTGCGATAAAGGAATTATGAAGTAATTCCAGCAACCGACAAAATGTGGTGGAATGAGGCGTGGGAGCCTTGAGAGGCGACCTAGCCGAATGGAACCCGAGGGCGCGAACAGCGCCCGAAGCTGTTACCGTTTGTTAAGCGAAGTATGGGCTTTTTCTATTTTAATTTTTTACTTATCTTTTTTGTGATAAACAATCCAGTTAATGCACCCAATACACTAAGTATTATTACAATAATTATAACGCTATTTCTACCAAATAATAGAAAATAAGAGAAAACAGGCGAACCTAAAGTTGAGCCCAAATTTCCCAATTGTGCGACAGATCCGTTGCCTTTTGTTTGTTCATCTGTCGATATTGATATATTCGGAATTAGCGAAAAAACAGAACCTTGAATTATTCCGGAAAATAAAATTAATATAAATGTCGATATAATAAAAAATGTATTGTTTCCAAATGATAACATTACAGTAATTATCAACGCAATTAATGCGATATATGCTGTCACGCTTAATTTTGATGGCGATAATAAGTATTGGGTTACAATTCCAGCTATCATCGTTCCAATAATGCTTATTAATGGGAGTGCAACAAGTAATAAATTTCTTGTGTTTTCATTGTCTGACAATCCTGGCAAAAATGTAAATAAGGCAATGTACATAAATGTATGAAAGAAAAATAGTATCCCTGGAGAAAATGTCCTCCAATTTGAGTAAATGTTTTTATGCGCAGTAAAAAATGAAATATTGTTTTCACAATTATGTGGAATAATTGATTTTCGCATTAAGAAAAATAATGGTAAAAGAATCATGGCTATTAATATAGCGTGTACCAAAAATATTGTAAAAAATGAAAATGTTTCATAGATTGGTTTTGCAATTAATGCCATTAAGGAAAACGCCACACCAAAAAAGCTGCTCCATAATCCCATTACTAAAGAATGGTGCTTTTCTGAGCTAATAGAAACCATTATAACAGGAGCCGTAACAATAATTCCCAAATGTGATATTCCTTCAATTATTCTTGAAACGAATAATATTGGGAAAATTGGATTAAAAGCCTGTACAAAAGAAATAATCACACCCAATAATAAACAAGTCAATAATACATTTTTATGACCAATTTTAGAAACATAAATACTTATTGTTACTCCAAAAATAAGCCCAATTAAACCAACAATAGATAATGACAAACCAATCCAAAAGGAACTTACATTGTATTGGTCTTTAAGAAAGTCAAATGTAACTGAGAATTTTGCAAATTGCATTGCTGCTACAATTCCAGCAAGCCACAAAACAAATACTAAAATCCAATTTGTTTTAATTTTATCCATGTTTTCCTATAATAGATTTTATATTTTTTCAATTATTCTGTCAATACATTTTTCACCCATGTTAGCCCATATTTCGCTTAACGTTCTAGGTAACTGACTTTTTTTTTGTGCCCGATAAGGAAAACACGAAGTGTTTTACAGGCACAAAAAAATGTGGTGTAGTGAGGCGTGGGAATGGCTTTAGCCATGACCTAGCCGAACGAAACCCAAAATGCCCGAACAGGGCATTTTGCAGTTACCGTTTGTTATGCGCTGGTTTTACAGTACATTGATTTTTATTTTATACTTTTTATTCTTTATTTACAATGGTTAATAGGAATAATTTTTCTAATAATTTATGAATTCGAAATTTTGTATTTATGCCGACACAGCATTATCCAAAAATAATGAATAAATATTATTTTTATATATAAATTTTAATTTTGTTATATTTAAATGATGCCGACACTACATTATACTTTATATTTTTATTTATGTTTATATTTTAAAAATGTTATTTTTCTATCTTATCTGACATATATTGTGGGTTACTCTAAATTTATATAAATTTATAAATATTTTCCATGTTATATATGCTGACACAACTATTCACACTATTTTTTCTATAATGTAAATATTTTTATTAATCTAATTATTTATCTTATTAAACATATCATGTATGTTAATCTTAAACATTTTTGAACCAATTATGAATAATTTTTATGTAAATTTTCATTTGTAATACTTGCGCATAACGTTCGAGGTAACTGACGTTTTGCCAGCCCGGATAAGGGCTTGCGAAGCAAGACAAGGGCTGGTAAAATGTGGGTGAGGGAGGCGTGGGAGCGAGCCGCAGGCGACCGACCTAGCCGACCGAACCCCGAGGGCGCGAACAGCGCCCGCAGCAGTTACCGTTTGTTAAGCGACGTTATTTTGCCATTAAGAATTACCACTCCGCCATGGAAGGCGGAGTGGTTTATTGTCAATTAATTTAATTCAATTATTTAGAATCGACGTACAGCTCGAACTAAACCATCGCTTCTAACGCCAGCATATTGATTATGTTGTCCATCGGAAAAATTTATAGCCCATGCATACATATAAGTGTTATTACATGAAGATGACCAATAATTATCGTTAGAAAATGAACCTATTCTCCTCTGCTTTAGGTTTTGGAACATTAAATTCAATTCATCTCTACTTGGTAGAAACCAATCATTAAAACTCCCATATTGTGGAACACTAACTATTTGGGCTGCTCTTAAGGACTCTCCTCTTCCATTTAGATCTGATGCAACACGAGCGGTGTTTTGCATACCAGATCCTACACTTGTATCAGTAATAACTCCACACCCACCGAATTGTACCTTATTAGGGAAATCTTGTGATGCAGCCTCCAGATAACGCCAACCATCCATATAGAAACCCATATCGAAGAATATCCATCCTCCTGCTGGTCCTCTATCACCTATAGAATAAACAATTTCGATCCAATGAGCAAATAATGTTATATTTGTATTAACAGTAAAAGAATCGCCTGCTGAATATGATGTACCTGTACCATCTGCTCGTGTATTCCAACCTCTAAAACTATGTCTAGCGTTTATCAACTCGCCTACATCAGGAAGTGCTATAGTTTCACCATTTTGAACAGTTTGTGGAGATGGAGCTATACCAAATGCGCGATTTGCATTAAAAGTAACTGTGTATCTTAGTGTAGGAACTGATGTCTGAGGTTGAGCTGGTATAACGTTAGCTTGAGGAACCTGTGCAACTGAACTACCTCCACCGGAAGATGTTACATTTGTTCTGCCTCCAGTAAGTAATGCTGTTGTAACAGTATCACTTGCAATATTTGCCCTATATTGTACATCTACAGTGGCATTTTCAACATTTAAAACACGAATCATTATCCTAATAAATCCTCCCATATCTGTAAAATTCCCGGAAATAACTGACTGTGCTCCAAGCCTGCGTCCAATTTGTTGCATTGAATTTTCTTCTACATCACCAGAAAATTCAAAACTAAATTCACTACGTATACTATCAATTTCTCTTCTGTCTACAATTGTTAATATTCTACTGTCCACAAGGTTTGCTGTTAATTCTTCTAGTACATAATTGGAGAATCTGTCATGGGGTGAATTAAAATTTAGAGGTACTATTTTAGATCCAGATTGAATTCTTTCGTCAATACGTGTAGCTGCTTCTTTAAGTGCTTGATCCAATGTTAAAAGACCAGAATTATCCGAAACACTTTCTATAGGTCTTGCGCTACCAGTACAACCAAAAATTAACATAATTACAGGAATTATGCCCAGTAATAATTTTCTCATAAATACCATCCTTTAAAATTATTTCTTTATATTTATACTTTTTAATTAAGATTGTCAATTATTTTTGAAAAATATTTAAATTTTCAGGTGCCATGGAGGGCACCTGTGATATAAAATGCTGGCAAAATAATGTTGCTTAACGTTCTAGGTAACTGACGTTTTTTTGTTTGCGATGAGGAAACTGCGAAGCAGTTTCTCGCAAACAAAAAAATGTGCTGGAGTGAGGCGTGGGAATGGCTTTAGCCATGACCTAGCCGAACGGAAGCCGAGCCGTCCGAACGGGCGGCGCAGCAGTTACCGTTTGTTATGTGAAGGTTTTGCAGCACATATATTTAATTATACTTTTCCCATTTTTATACTATAAATATTAAATAATGTAAATATAATTAAAATTTTTATTTATAATTAAACTTTACACTATATATAGCATTAATCATAAAATAAAAATATATAATTTATTAAATATTTAAACAATATTATCTTGATGAATAATCTAATCCGTTAAGAATAATTTAATGAATTTACTTTAATTCAAATAATGTATGACATTACATATTTAAATAAATAATAAAAATGTAAAATTAATATTTATAATTATTTAAATATATTAATAAAATATTATTTTTAAATAATAATTTATATTTATTAGAATTTTTAAATATTATAAAAATTTATTAAAAATATAGATTATTTACTTAATATTCGAAAATTATTCACCTGCAAAACTTTCACATAACGTTCTAGGTAACTGACGTTTTGCCAGCCCGAATAAGGGCTTGCGCAGCAAGACCAGGGCTGGCAAAATGTGGGTGAGGGAGGCGTGGGAACGAGCTGTAGGCGACTGACCTAGCCGACCGAACCCCGAGGGCGCGAACAGCGCCCGCAGC
>Ga0209755_10007907_pt1 | contig 11464 bp, 12 predicted proteins | sample TergutCo191P1_FD_187301 | JGI IMG/M metagenome (GOLD analysis project Ga0209755, IMG submission 187301) | Cornitermes sp. P1 segment gut microbial communities from Petit-Saut dam, French Guiana - Co191P1 (SPAdes) (version 2) | ecosystem: Host-associated > Arthropoda: Insects > Digestive system...
GGGGGGGGGGGGGCACCAAATACAGCATTGTGATTTCAAAAAGCAGTACTCTGACAGATCATAGTGTGATGCTAAAATGAGATAAAATTCAAAGGCAATCACTCCCATGGCAACAGCAGAAACAACAATGTATATTAAGCACTGTCTCACTGTCTTCTGTCACAATACAAAAACGTGGCTATTTCACTCAAATAACACAGCAATCTACTGACATTATCACTATGACAGTTGTATCAAATATACAAAAAACACTTAACAATATATTGTTAAATGTAATCTTTACTTGCAGACATTTCTTCAACCATTTAACAGCTGCACACAATTTGAGCTCCAAGCCATCTTGGCTCTGCCCACTGTACGCACAACCAGCCATTTAGAAACTTTTCTGTATTGATTAATTCCAAAGTTGTTAAGGCCTCTATCAGTGAAATGACATGCAAGGCTAACTTCAAATGAAATGTACATTCCTTTAAAACATTATGTCCTTGTCTAACCAGGGAATCTTTTTTCTTGTGAACCAACCAGGCAGAGGAAGATTATGTTAAGGTGAAACACATTTTTGGTGCCCAAATCAAGTTTTCTGTAAAACCAGGGGGAAAAAAAACAGTTGCATACTTCCCTAAAAGAATGGAAGGGACCTTTTTTAAAGCAAGCAAGAAAAAATAAAACACAATTATGATGACGATGATCACAACAACAACAACAACAACAACCCGCAACACCGCAAATACAACTACTTTTACATCACCATCTTCATTTAATAATTATATATACACTCATGGGATTACCAAGTTTGTGTTTTTGTGTAAGTGTAATTTATTTTAAAAGAACTGAACTGTTTTTATCAAACCAATCATAAGTATCAAGCCACTGTGGGTTACTCCATCATTATCCTACACAGTAATTTGGCCCTGAATTAATAATTATAAATCGTACCATTATTCAGTGACACCAATGAAGAAAAGTCAAACAGTTACCTTATTTTTTTTAGATACACAAATATAAGTGGAGACAAGCAAAGCTTACGATAATATATGGACATTAGTTCTGTGCCTCTCCACGTAGTTCAGGCACCTGCCATGGCATACAGTGTGATTTCCCATGTCCCAGCAGCAACAGATGTTCTGGTCTCAAATTCACTTCTGAACCTCAGCTTTTGAGTGTCATAAGATGGAAAACACTAACCTTGGCTTTGAGTCTTTTCTCCCCCTTTTCAGTGTACCAAGCATGTGACAGTCTGAAGTGGATATTCTGTGGGGCATAAGCTGGTCAGACAGTTGTTCTGGCATCCATAAGCTGCACACTCACAGATAGCCGACATGTTCACGGCCAATGTTGCAAACCCTATTGCATGGGAGGATGAATGCAGCTCTGCCTGGTTCAATGACACTTCTCTCCACCCACGTCATTCATGACCATGATGGTGAGAGACGGCTACTTCCATCCTTTTCAATGACTTCCACCTGACCACTTTCACACTTGTTGTACAAGCATCACGTCTGCACCATACAAGTTGTACAATCTGTCCGTGGTTGGTCATGGGTTATGTGTTTTGTGCTTATAGCAATCAGATAACTATGTGTACCTCTTTCCTTGTCCACTTTCTTAGCACAGTTGCCATTTTCCAAGTGACAATGTGCCATCAGCACATTTCCTGCACCAGTGGAAATACCTGCCATGGTGGGGGCAGCATGTACCAATGTGTGACAAAACAGCAGCTTACAATCATTTGTTTTACAGGAATACAACTGGGAAACTTACATTCTGGCTTACCCCTCTCACATTAATAGACATACTAAAACCCGGAAGAATGTATCTAGAGGGATACATTACCAAGTTGGACACACTAACCCACAACCTACCCTGTTAGTCACTTCCTGTCTGTAATTCCACAAGTGCAGCACAACGTTCAAAACAAAAGAGCATGTTTTTCTTGTACTATTCGACTAGGTCATGGGATCAGAAAGTTTCCACACTGTAGCAAAGGCAAACAGCATTACCCATAAGATGCTGCAAAAACAGGAAACTAAAGGAAGCCTGCAGACTCAGCACAAAGCAGCAACATGGTGCAGGATGTGTGACAGCACCTCCTGACTTTACATCAGATGACGCAGAAGAACAGCCAGCCCTATTTGTCAAAGAGCAGCATGGTAAACAAAACATGTGCTCACAGGCTGTTAGCAATACACAGTTTGTGAGGAGTGCCTACACCCACTGGGTATATAGGGTGCTCCAGCTAGCAGCCATGTGTCTGGCCTCATTTTCTTCAACATGACCACTGACAATGAGGTCTAGCTCGACAACTTTCAATAACTTGTGCATCAGGTTCATTGCCAGGAGACGACTCTTGATTAACAAGCTGGGACAATGCGTCATACATCTAACTGGGCCTTGGAAGAAAATAAAGTAAAATTGTCTCCAACCACACCACGAAGGCACACAGGAGACACAGAGATACTACTCCACTCATTCTTAACCTAAGCACTAGAGTGGTCAACTTCATGCTCCAACACGAGTCTGTAAGTTTTGGAGAAGAGAAGATTCTCTTGTCCCTACAGAAATCATGTCTTCCAAGATATCAAGAGTTTATTCAGACACAGAATTATTTTGCAAGGACAATGGCCACCCTGATCTCCAGACTTGACTCTGCCAGACTTCATCCTGTGAACTATGCTAAAGAGTGCAGTGTTTAAAAAAACCCTCACACTACTGATAACCTGAAAAGAACATTACTAACAAACTGCTGCAATTCCTCCTGTCATGCTGGCTGCAACATTTGGAAGTGCACAGTGCCACGTCTGCACGTCTCCAAGCAAGGGAAAATCACTTCCAGCATCTCTGACAATATCTAATAAAGTACATGCTTGCCTAGTTTTGATAACTTATAATTATTAATTCAGGGCCTTCTCCAAGTCAATCATTTTGTACATGTAATTATTTTTTTTCTACTGTATAAATTACATATCAAGTAAGCGACTCAATGAATTTGTAACTATATGCTCACAGCTAATTTGGCCGTAACCTTTTGGCAATGAAATTAAATCCCTAGCGGAATCTGCAGAACACAAGGTCTTAAATAACAGGATTGGACTTTTTAAGCATACTCTTTTATACACACACAAAAAAGCATATATCTTTAAAGTTGTCATACACATTTAATGAAATACAATTTAGCAGTCTGTTTATGAATTAGTTAACCGCTTAGTCTGAAATGCCACAGACTTCTGAATAAATGTATACCTGTGATCACACTTCCAACTCAGATACAAGCTTCCCATTCTTGAATGCCTCTGAAGCAAATATAAAGTGCTGGTTTTTACCTAGCATAAATTACAGATAAGAGAAATTTATTATTTTTTCCCTGCATCTTGAATCTGGATTGATTTAAGGTTGAGTTTCAAAGTGTGCAGTTTGCGCTACAAGCGCCAAGTGAAAGGTACAAGGAAGGGCTCTAGGCAGTCTATCAAAGAATAATCACATCATCCATAAGCATGAATACAACACTGTTATTTCATGCATAGCATATGGTCGGTGTTTATATAACACAGCCTACAACCCATGAAACAATTTGCGCAACACAAGTTGTACAAACATCTTTCACAGGGTAAGATCTCTTTGAAGTGACGCACAACAGTCTACCATAATCGTATATTCTTTTTGAATAAAAAGAGTAATAATTTCCAATGATTCACCAAAAGCAGAAAGATGGATTCATAAATAAATTGCAGCCTAGTGGCAAACACATTTCCCGTTCTCTTCAGAGGTTGTCATGGCTAAAATCTGACCTCTTCTCCAACCAATCCTTCAGCCACATTTTCTCCTTCCTTTTCCATTTTCTAGTTTTATTATTCTCCAAAAGATGAACGATGATGATTGGTACACACACTGCTTCAGACACGAGACCTGCACTGTTTTGGGATTGTACGCTGTGTAAAATCCAAACACGGGGCAGATTTCATTCACACCGCCACAGACGTCTGAAATCAAGCATGTTTCAGACATACTTCCACAACCACTAGCTAAATGCATACAATGTTTGCATACAGATATTGCATGAAGGTGTGGACAACACTGATTTGTTTTCTGCCAACCCAGGCAAACACGTCTTTGGATGTGCCCTTCTGTTTCCATTTTTTACTCACACTTGTCACCAATCTTTTTTGGATGGCTCAAACTTTAGAAAAAAATAATATAAAGAACACTTGTGGCAAGTGGAATTAAATACTGTCACGGATTCTTGCCAAAAAAAAAAAAATGCAGGAGCTAAAATTCCTCTCCTGGAAGCATTCTGCCCCGATACAGACTTGCTTTTAGTTCCTAGACCTGGCTCTGAGTGTAGATTAACACTCTTACAACCCCCTCTCTGTTGTACAACAACCCCTGTTGTGCAATTGCTTGAACATGTATGGGCCCTTTTAGGAAAACTATGATACTGATATACATGTCATAATTGGAACTGGCATTCATACTCTGTTTCCTTGTGTGTCATTCCAGACAAAATTATCATCTGCCAATTAACTGAAACCACTCGAACAATCACACCTAGCAACAATGAGCAAATCCATCTGCTAGGTTGTGAATGCTGCAAGCAAGAGTGAATCAGGAGATTTTAGTGGGGTTGAGGACTACATATTGCACTCATTCCCCCAGGATACCTTCAAGTGTCCCAACGCAACAACAAAGTACCCCCAGAAAATCTCTTACAGCTATAAATCTCCAGTTCTGCTCTCCCCAAGTTTTCTACTTTAGGTGTTGGGTCTGATCAGTAATATTTGGGTATACTCACATTTGAGACTGAAAGTGACAGAGAAAATAAGATCAGAAATCTATAAGCATGCTTCTATATCATGTTGATATTGGACCACAATGGCAATAACAAGCAGTCTCACATAAGTAGGCACACCAGGTGATAAATTGTGCCATGCTGCCAAACCTTATTCAGAGTAAGAGGGGAAGAGCACAGTGACAAAATACTAAATAAACAACATTCCTTCCCATTCTGTTGGACAGAACCATAATTTTTTAAGTCAGTGGGATCAGGAAAACCCCAATAGGGCTGCACAAAAATGGTCATTCCATTAATCTGGCATGGAAACATACCAGACTATGAGATATTCCAGATAATCTGATGGTACCTATTCTGGCCTAAGTTCTCACATGTAATTTTTTGTTACTGCTCCTATAATTGGGCTTCACATCTAATGAGAGGGGTATTCCATTTGAATCTCTTTCAACGGCTGGTTCAAAATCATAAATGATCGTAACTACACCTTCTGATTCATTATTTCATAGACAGCGGATCCAACGTTGTATGAAGCCATAACCACTCTTCAGTTTCCACCAATCTGCAGTCTCCTAACTATTTCAAGTTTCTGTGGGACTGTCAAAGTTACACGTATCCTCTCGCCAGCAGTACCATGTTCATGCTACTTTGGACACTTTTAAGTCATTGAAATAGGTTAAACAGAGACTAACACGTGCCACAAGTAACACAATTGAAACATAAATCATATTATCACTAAAGATTGTGCTAAACAGTAGTTGTGACCTGCCAGGTGCTGGCAATGTCACCAGGATGTGAGACAATACCAACGTAAGAAAATTTACAGCATCCTGCTTAGAGAGAAAGTTTATGCTGGTAACATAACATCCAGATAACCCAGGATACAGTCAGGTAATCAATACACACACAAAAAGTAATGGTCAGCTGAGCTTCCTATCTTGGAACTAGTCTCAAATGCTGGTTTATAAAAATTTCTGGATTAGCAGATGCTGTACTTTTAACATCACAATGCGTGATGCAATGCATGTGTTGCACTGCTCCAAAGGGTTAATAGAGAAAAATGCAGTGGAAATATCAACCTGCAAATCCTGCTTCTCAGCCAGGAAGAAATTCTGAAACTCCAAAAAAATTAAGCATACAAATTAACCACTATGAAAATGATGGTCCACCTTGTTCCATAAAATCCCACAAATAGTCACATGACCTTCTGAAATTAAATATTACAGTTGCAGAAAATAGGACACTGGAGTAATGATGGATATTTCCATCATCTCTCTGGGATGACACCATGCAAACTCACATATCCATTCGTACCAGCATTTTGGAGGAGCTTTCATGGCTCCATCTTCAGCTTAGTCCAAGTAGGTGAAAATGGAAGCAGCTAGCTCCTCCATAACACCGGTACTTTAAAATCAATCCATATGGAAATGTTATACCACTGCAGACAGAAATCTTCATTACTGCAAGTACTTAAGGTAGGATTATAAAAATCACTGAACTAAGGGACCTTAAAAAGATGTAAAGTAATGTAATGTAATAAAATAAAATGTAATGTGTTACAAAGACAGTTAAGGAACTTGCAGACACATCAAATCCATATTTCTCATTAATTTTGATATAAATAAGGGCACAGACAAACTGCAACAGAACAGACCAGTTACACCAGCCAACCAGAACTGCAGTCAACCCCAATGAAGTAACCCCATACAAGTAGTCACAATAACCATTCTAGCTGCACACTTCTGTTAACAAGGACATGTTTGATCGAACATATCATAAGTTGATTATAGTACACAAGTATACTGATCCAAAATGCATGGAGCAAGCAACTTTAACATTTCATAACGCACTTTCCAAACATGGCTTTGCATTGACATACACATGTACACAGGCTTTCAAATAGAGAGTTTTATTCCTATTCCAATTGTTTTGAAATAGTGTCTTAGTCTTCCTAATACAGTGCTCTTGATGTTCAACAGAAGCTTGCAGATAATTTCATTTCACCTGCTGGGACATCTCACTGTCAAAATAATTATACCAACTACATCTATTATGAACTGACACTATTATCAGAACTGGAATCAGAATTTATTTACCTTCCAAAGGTCCTTCATAGTACAAGGATGCAAAATATGCCACAACATGAACTTAATGCAGTATAAAAAAAAGCAAATGTGAAAATCTGGTTTATGTTCCCATGTTGCCTACAATGAAAAGCAGTAATGAAAATGGGTACTGATTGGCAAGGAAACTAAATTTTATACTGCCAGGCCAAGCTACAACTAAAAGGCAAGTCTCATTTTACATCGCGGTTACGTTCCTGAAAAATGTCATGTAAATCGAACACAAATTCCCATTTATAATCGTGTTGTTCCCTGGAGTTTGGGAAATGACAGCCTCATCCTATATAGTGTACGACTACACCAACAGTGGGCATCCGGACCTATAGATTATGTATGTACTGTATAAGCAGTAGTGTATATACACAGCACATTCACATTTCAGTATACATACATTTCTACACAATATATTTATTTCTAATGCAATAAAAATATAAGAGACTCACGTCCATACTTTTTGGTACGGTTCATTCAGATACGACTGTGGCAGTCTTGTTATACAAACACTCTAGTTCCTGACTTAGCAATTTCTGTAATTCTAGCAACACTATCACGAACTGTGCGTGCACTACTATAAGCAAACCTGACATTCAGGCAAACATAAAAAATTCATTCACCTTTATCAGGTTGGCTTATAACATCTAAATTTCTCTTCAATACCTATCATCTTTCACCAATTTTTCACTTGGACTGTGCTACGTGATGCAGATTTACGTTTCTCACTCATTTTGGCAACAAAGCCCAATACTGATGAAGGTGGAACTACATCAGCTGTGTGATTGTAGCACCAATACAATCAATCCATACACTTGACTGATGGCGTGAAAGTGGCATCCCTTGCTGTTAGTCTCCAAACAAGACAACTGTGGCCACAGATTGTCTATGCCCAATCGCATTAAAGGAATATTATCACATATCTTCCATATTACATCATATCAAACCAAATATTATCACCTAAATTCAAAAAGTGGTGTTCATTTTTTAGTAGTGTCATGCAAAATAACACAGAATGAGGCCTGCCTGTACTTTGTTGATTGGTTTATCATCACAACCCACAACTACAGTACTACTCTACTGTTATCCGCAATATTTCTTGAGGATTGTTCTGTCACAGTATGAGAGAATCCATTTGTTCAGTTCACCAGGGGCATCATTTATGTGATTGTGAAACCAACTGCTTCTGGTGTGATACAGAATGATAGTGATATTATCCATAAAACACCCATAAACTGCCACAAACAATGGAATCCTTTTTCAATGTGGAAGACCTATTTAGATCCAAATACTTACGAAACACCAGTAACAAAAATATAAGTGAATAAAAATGCTTTTTGGAAGCATAAAATACAAGCAAGTATTGAAGTAGAGTTTCATTCTATAAAATGCAAAAAGAAATGAATGTCACTTAGCAGAAGACAGAGCTGAGGGTAGTATGTGCATCTTTAGGACAGCAGGGAAGGTGACTCACCAGCAATGTGGTCTCATCCTAATTTGGTGGAACCAGTCACTGAAGTTTAAAACAGGTTGAAATCCAAAACATCAAGGCTCATTCATGATCACTGACACTACTGTATTTAAGAAAACTGTAAGCACTTGCTTAAAAGAAACATCACCACTGTTAGTTGCACAAATGCTAAAGCAATGCTGCTCTCACATGAGAGAAAGTGCATGTAGTTCAGACATGTCTACTCTTGCATCAGCATGCATCACCACTTGAAAATTACCTATGTGACTTCACAAAACCATACATTACAATTCACAACTCCTCACCCTAGAGCAGTGACAGATTAATATTTGGAATATATCTAGGTACCTAAATGATGCATGAAACTTTTCTCAAAAAAAAATTACATATCCACACTTAGCAACTGAAAGGCCAAAGTCAACTTCAGTGACCTTAATAATACATTAAACACCATCACGACATCTCACTGACACCAGTATTTCACTTGCTTCCAAGCAGTCAGAGGCATGTCAGCATCAACAGCTACAGGCATTAATCAGCTTTCAAATAAGACTAAAAGTAGCATGCTGGCTCAATTATGAGCCAAGGTACAGCTATGTTTAGAAGCGGCATCAAGCCAAAATATGGCTATCCTTTTAATTATAATGCCTATTAGAAAATGTCAGAAAATGCTGAAATGGGTGGGGGCAAAACAAATTGCAAATTAAAAGGAAGTATAGTATATGTACAAATTTGGCCTAGTAACAATTATTCTACCCTCCTAAACACTCGGTACTGGGTCTCTTTCCTTGTGGTAACATATATGGGGTATGGCATTGATCACCTCTCACCTTCTAGAACCAAGACTGAAGACAGGTTACAGCCTTAGTGTTATCTGGCATACAATCTTCATCATCTACTGCCTCAATGAGCACAGGCAAAAGCTTATGACCATACTTTTTTATTTTGTTTTATGCACACTCTGGTCCATAGGCAGACACAATTAGGTGACATTAGGAGGAAGAAAAATTACTCTAATGTCTCCACCATTACATGAATCCTCATCTGTATGAGATAGTGCAATATCAATTACAAGGAATGTTTTCTTTTGTAGGTACAGCAATTTCAAAAACTGATCTCCTGAAGGAAAAACTCACTGAAAAACTGCATCAGAAAATTTATGAATCCACTCACGCATTCTTCTGGTTATAAAACGAAACTGTAGAGCAGTAGGAGCTAGGTTTTTGGCCTTTCTAATAAATGAAAATTTTAGTTTGTGGTTACCAGTAACATTACCACATGGTATAATTGTCACTCTTCCCTAAGTGTTTTTGAAGCCAGAGCTTTTGAAGGCAGCATTTCATAGTTTAGGTTTATCTCATCACAGTTACATAAATGTGCACCACATGATGATTCACTGCTGTTGACACAATGAAATTACACTGGTCCTTATTCTGAGACAACTTAATCCTGTCCACAACCTCCAGGCTGTATGATTAAGTTTTATTTTGATTTTATCCTCACATCTACACCAAGTATGGCCAGGTGGTCTCTTCCCTTCAGATCTACCAACTAAAACTGTATGTACCTTTCCCAAATCTCCCATGCATGCTACATGACTCATAAAACTAATCCTCATTCTAATAAAATGTGGTACAATATGCAAAGCATGGAACTCCTCTGTATGCACTTTCATCAAACTTCCTGTTACTTGCCCACCCCCCAGAATTAAAATATTCTCCTCAGCACCCCGTCCTAAACACCCTCACTGAATTTTCTTCCCACACTGACAGATCAACTTTCACACACACACAAATATATACAAAAAATTTCATATTTCAGATCTTTGACAAGGGTTTTTAAACTTAATGGTAACAAAAACCTCCTGTATTTAACCTGTACTTATTTTCTTCATGACTGGAACTTTTATTTGTTAACATTATTCCCAAATATCTAAACTTATCAATATTTTTTAAGGATCTGTGATGGTACCCTTTCTAGAACCTATCATACATTGTACATACACACAGAGTACAATATGCACATTGAAAAATAATCTACTGTTCAGGAAATTCTTAAATGTCTTTTCAAAAGTGCCATCCTTCGTTAGGTTGAACGCTAGAGTGTCTTTATCTAGCGGGTAACAATATTTTTCCATGATGACATGTGGATTCATTTCATAATAATACATTACCAAGTGCTGACTGTATGCCAGATGTGTTCAGCTTACCTCAGGAACTAGATGGTTGGATATGTAATCTCAATACCAATGGTTCGAATCTCAGCTATGGCAAAAAATACAAAATACAGCCTTTCAACACGGCCACTTTTGACCAAAATAGTCAGTTGAGGAGGACATTATCTTACACTAAATAAAGAACTATGTGTTCGGAACAGTTCACGTAGCTATAGGACAAGCGTTTAAATGTATGAATGCAGTTCACCCTTCTTATTAGTACTACAAGCATTAATTCGGATGCCCCATTGCTTCCGACTGCCGCTTAAATTCTGGACCGATTTTTTTAAAAATGGAAAGTGCTGTTGTGAACCCTTATACACCAAATGCTAGTTAACCATGACTCCAGTATCAATAAAATGAAACACATTACTAATCATATAATGGCATGTACATACGTCAGTTACAATACAGGCCAAACGTAAATAAAACAACTCTCAATGTACGAATCCAAAACACAAATAAATAGCACCATGTCACTTACACAGACAATAAAACGCCCTTTTAAGTCACAAAATTTAAAAACTTACTTTTAAAGCCTCTGTCTCCGCCATCTTCCGAGACCGTTTTTTTGGTGGTTCAGCCGTTGTAATTCACGTGTACTACTTTCAGATTCCAATAAGTATATCCAATCTGTCACAAATCCCCGCAACAATCAATAATTCATAAATTACTTTAATGTGAAACACAATCCCGCTTTGCACAAATTAAACACGACGAGCACGACTTTCTGTCATACGCATCCACAACTCTACCTACGCATACCTACCACAACCGTCCTCGATTAGAGTCAATGGACATGCACTCTTGGTCTTGGTTGTATGCACAGACCATAAATGCATGAATCAGAGGTGGCATGATATTGAATGCGATGTATCGTA
>Ga0209755_10007908_pt1 | contig 11463 bp, 8 predicted proteins | sample TergutCo191P1_FD_187301 | JGI IMG/M metagenome (GOLD analysis project Ga0209755, IMG submission 187301) | Cornitermes sp. P1 segment gut microbial communities from Petit-Saut dam, French Guiana - Co191P1 (SPAdes) (version 2) | ecosystem: Host-associated > Arthropoda: Insects > Digestive system >...
CCGGTGGTCGCGTGATTTTCTAGGTGACTGTTCGGCTTCTATTATGTGGTATCCGGTGGTCGCGTGATTTTCTAGGTGATTGTTCGGCTTCGATTATGTGGTATCCGGTGGTCGCGTGATTTTCTAGGTGATTGTTCGGCTTCGATTATGTGGTATCCGGTGGTCGCGTGATTTTCTATGTGAAAAGATATCGATGAAAGAGGGCTTTCATATCGGCTGAACGTTTTTGTGATATTAGTCTAATAAAATAACATATGAAGCTAGAATGATTAGAGCTTCAGATAATTGCGTGAGGTGAAATAGCAACAACGTTACAGCTTTGTTAACCTATTTCATAATACAGCAGTGCATACCCAATTTAAATGCAAATTCCTTTCTTATATGTATTCATGAAGTATGTGACTTACATAGAAATTCCGGTTTAAGTGTTTATCATACCTGCCGCATACTCTGCGGATTCCAGATTAGAATCCCAGTCCGGATTTAGGCTGTCCTGAATCATATTTCCGTGGTTTTGCTCATTCCTTCCAGGAAAATTCCGGTAAATTACCTAAATTTTGCTACGACTGCTTGCCTCCACATCCTATAAAATTTGTTATGTATCGTTGGACAGTATATAGTCTGAGGTACTAATAGAGTCATAAATGAATGAAAATAAATAAACAAATAAATAAATTCCTCATTAGCAGTAACTATTTCTCAGTACTGTATTTATGTTATGAATTACATTTGTTTCTGAAAACACTTTCTGAGCTTCGCATAAGGAGGTGGAAAGATTTTTTTACATATTAATTGGTGAAATCTCACGAGTTCGTGTTGTCTGTATAGTTCGCATCGCCAGTTTGCGAAGTACTTCCAAATGAAGAAGAAATCAAAGTCCGACACCAATATAAGTTGTTTCGCCCGATAAGTTAAATATAACACTGCTGGCTGGGTTATAGTAAATTTGTCTAACATTGCTTATTGCCCTGTCACTTTATACTGCGAAGATAATTAGACACATTAATCGAATTTGCCGAGGGTTGAGTTGGATGTTAGAGCAGGATAGCTTAAATCCTTACCTGTCTTAACGTCAACCTCGTCATTACAATGCGCACGTCTTAACACTTTCTCTCAAGAAATACCTCAGCATCGGCGTCGTCTTGAAAGAAACAAACGTTAGCTATATATTTGTCTCAGTTTTAATGAATATAATTAGTTTCAATGCGACACCAAATTAAATCTGGAAATCATTGTATTCCAGTTTCTTTCTAAAGTCTGGCGAATTCAGTAGAAATTTTCATTATTTCTACCTCTTTTATCTCTCCTTTTTATCTCCTTTACACACCTGCATAAAACACACAGGAATCATAGTGACGTATTCTGACTGACATTGTGCACAAAATGAAATTAAAACACGACATAACGATACTGACCTCAGTCACAGGCTGCGTAATTTTACGTAGCTGATGTGCTGTATTGTTGTATTATCATTGTTAATATTTGTGGATTGTTTGACCGTGCATCTTCCTCAGAAATAAAGTGAAATGCCAAATGGATGCAACTAGGTAATTTTATTGGTTTATTCTTACCTCGAGGTAAGAATACACCAATAAAATTACCTAGTTGCATCCAGTTGGCATTTCTCTTTATTTATTGTTAAGATTATTCGTACGCCTGCGGAGCATCGTTAAAAATAGTTTTTTTTTTCTGTGAAACTTTCACTGGAGTGTTGTGACGGTGTAGGATGGAGACAAGGCGATGCGTATAGTACGTTTTCCCATTAGATAAAGCAATCTGGGATTCGTTAGGTGCGAACGGTTCAGCAACACTGAACTTGCATTGGACTTAAAAGGGGAAAGTCGATAACTACACTATAGGAAGTTTTGATAGAAATTGATTTTTTTTTATTTATTAAAAATTCTGTCTTTCGTGTTTCAGTGAATAGTCTAGCCCAGACGTTGCTGTGTGGTACACAAACACGTCACACACATTTTAGCAGTTAATAAACAGGTACAACACCAAACCTAGTAAAAGAGATTTTGCTAACAATATATCAGTTGGTGACGTTTTTAACGAATCAGCGCCCACTAAATACATGATTTTATAGCTCATTAGATGAATAGCGTTCAAACACAAGAGCAAAATTATATCTAGCTTTCATAGTGTAAAGGTTACAGCAAACAGAATAGTGAGCAGTCTGCCACAGAAAAAAAAAATTGTTCTCTGTATTAAAATCCCACTTGCAGTCTGTTGTGGCACTTGCAGTCATTTGGCCATCGGCAATGAGAAAAAGAACTCAGGGCCATTTTGTCACAATAGATAAAGAATACATCGTTGGAATCAGCTGTTTACAAATACCCGATTCTTTATTCTGCAGCTGCCAAATTTGGCACAATTAAAATGACTTTGTTCATATGGTGCGGCTGTGTATACTTTTACGCTTGTCAGAATTAGCGCAAAAGATTTCGGCACGTTGTTCCGAAATGAGATACTGCATAAACATGTAACGTTTATCTTCGGACTCAGTATGACAGCAATGGGGGAGCTACCTTTCAAACCATCGGGAACAACTCCTATCAAATGTCAGCTTAATAAAATCAAAATTGTTTCGGTTCAGAATTGCGATTATTGATTGCAACGTCATCCTTGTATTTAGCTTGCGAAATCAGAAGCATAAAAGCTTCTTGCGGGCCATGGCCGGCAGTGAGGCTTTTCTTCGATTTTCCAAGCAAATCGGTTTATTGGAAAAAAAAATTGTAGTGCAGAGGGGTCTGCACTCCTTCGAAATTAACATATTTTTAAATCAGAAAAGCGTTGGTCGACAGACGAATGTCGAAGAAGTGAAAACTTAAACTGTAATGCGTTTATGTGGTCGTTCTTCAAATTATGTTCCGTCTGTTTTTAATCTTTGGTCGTAACTGACTTTTCCTGGAAACAGCTGAAGGTGAGAATACGTGAGAAGAATACAGAAAACCCGTCTAAAGAAACCCATTTCCCTATAGTAGACGATTACCAATCTCACAGTTCTCCAGCCGCAGTCAAACTGTTGTATAATCGGTCTTCCACCCTACTGCTGCCACAGCTTGCAAGCATTAGATAGGAACTCTTTCGGAGATCTAAAGTCGTGTAACGGTAAAGCCGATTAAAGCTGTATGTACACATATACTGGCAACGCGATAACGAAAATAGCGTTTAACAAGTGGCATGGCACTGTTTTCTGCAAGGCTGCAGCTCTATAAACACCACGTCTGGCTTGAGCTCATCATTCAGACACGCAGTTCGATAACAACTTGTTCGCCGACGATGATTTCACAGCAGTCTGAATCACAGACAAGTTTTGTGATCACCAGAGTGCGGTTGTAGGATACGCTACTCGTCAGATGGATGAAGATCCATCTGCGAATGAAATTTCTTATTCTGTATGCAGCGTTCTAACCAACTTGAACAGTTAGGCAGGAAAGGTTCGAGATGAAGTCATGTTTCTGTCATAAACACCCGAATTCCTTAGTTGTTGCTGCCACGACTTACACAGCGTCTACTGAAACTCTTTCTTCGTAATAATTGAGATTATTTACCTTGCAGTTTTAAATTAATCAGAAAAAAGGGACCTTACGCGTGAAATACATTTTCGTCGTCGCAGGGTGAAACTGATACAGCAGAGGACGCGAAGGTGAAGTTCCGAGCGTATGGAACAGCATGGCAGGTACAGGAAGACTGGGCTCCAAGACAGTTGGTGAGTCTCGATTGAAGTGTTGCGAAGTGTTTCAGAGATCCACCGGCTGAGAATCGGGTCATAATGTTTTGCACGTAAATCCTACCTGTCGGCAAATTATGCTATCTGGCTAGAGGAAGGCAATTTTATCTGTATGACCTGCCTGTATCACATGATGTTCTTACTTCTTATCCCTACGTGGTGAAAGATGGTGCTTTTGCTTCGTTGTAATAAGTATTTCATAAGCACCAAATGCCTGAACTTAACACTATTGTCGGGGCCAATCTCATGTGGAATTACAAAGTACTTCTGAACAGAATTCGCTTGTGTCAGAAAACATCTTAATTACGAATATTGTTTTCTTATAGGACGTCATGCGATTTATTCTGATTGAACTTTACCGGCGCTTTCGTGAAACTTGCTGCCTTCAACATTACGCCAGAACACGGAGGCAACAATTTTCTCTGGAACGTCGGTACTGTTATACCAGACTACAAGGAGTCAGGACCTAGAAGACAGCATCTTCAAATATGTATTTAATTGCACAAAAATTTGTGTCCATGTTTATATTCTACCCCGGATCCCCTAGTAACCCAAATGTAATTAGAACTTTTAACTCAGGGCCTTAAAACTCCACGAATTACTTCATAAAACTGAAATTATCTATTTGCGCATATAAATGTAGACTCCTGGACTCAAGTTTGGATTGGAATGATTGTGTTCTTCAAGTATCAAATTGCAAATTAAAAAAATCACTGAGATCCCTGTCTCGTTCTGCTCTCTCTACGCAAATGTTTAAGATTTGTATCTCAAAAGCTTTAGCTCTGTCAAAAGATTTTTAATCGAGCCATAAGCTGCGTATGAAAGGTAAACTTTTCTATCCTAAAGGCTCGTAGATGTATTTTGGTGGAGAATATGTGTGTGTGTGTGTGTGTGTGTGTGTGTGTGTGTGTGAGTGTGTGTGTGTGGTGTGTGTGTGGTGTAGTGTGTGTGTGGTGTGTGCGTGTGTGGCCACTTATTCATATGTATTACTTTTAGAGAATATTTAAATTAATTCCGTTACGTTTAATGCAGCTAAACTGGCATCACCCATTATTTGAATATGCGAACTCTTCTTTCTGTCCTAGAAATTTATATAGCAATAAAAATGTTTAGTATGTTATGGCTACGAAATTATGAAGCAGGAATTTTAAGTTGACATAATTCACTTCAAGCCTGCTCAGTAGTCTTCCACCATATACAAACGCCAACACATTCGGGCTTCTTTCGGAATGTACAAGTGAAATAATTTGAGGCAACGACGTAAGACAGTGACAATAATTAATTTACAAGGTGTTTAATGTAACTTAAAAACATAAACAAGCAACGTTCGCCTGTAGCTATAGCAATGTTTCCTGCAGCAGTTTTAATTAATTCTTTGTATTTGTGAATAAACAGAATGATAGCAGTGCAGGTTGTTCTTAATTAACTGGTTGTGTTGAACGGATAGCGAGATACTATGGTGTTATTCTGAAGGGTGTCTAAGTCTGGTATCATCACAATAGTGACTGTAAATATTACAGTCTTCTGCGATGTGGCTCCTTGTATTCTGATAGAAATTGTGACGAAATCCTCAGTCCTCCTATCCTGAAGACGGATGCAATAGTTGCCTCCTAACTTTTCTAAAACGTCTCCGGGAATACGCGATGTTACATCCAAGGGGTTGGTAGTTTTCATCAGATTTGTTTATAGGCAGAAGGATGGGATGGACTGGGTATGTGGTACGTATGGAAAGGATGAGAGATACGTAAAACGTTTTGGTTGGGAAAGCAGAAGGGAAGATGCCCCTTGGTAGACGTAGGCATGTGTGGGACGATGATATTAAAAGAGATCTTCAAGAAATACGAGAGAAGGGAATGTCTTCTGGATTCATATGGCTCAGGAAAGGAACAAAGGACGGGCTGTTGTGAACTTCGCGATGGACATTGGGATTCCGTGACATACGCGAAATTTATTAACTGACGAGGAAATATTTGCTTCTCAAGAAATACTCTGATCCGTGAAGTGAGGTCTTTACGTTTCTAACTAAGTCAACAGACTGCGTGGTACGGGACCGTTGATAATTTATGAATTCTACAAGGAATTCCTTGCTATGGAACCCGAATATTTGTAATCTCTTTCACAAGAACTTACAGTCTAACTGTATCTTGGACCAGCTCAATCCAATCACCATCCCTACACGGTACCTTTGTTACTATTTTTAACGTTATTATCCCACACAGACCGCGGTAGCACAGTGGTTAAGGTGCTGTGCTAGAAATTGGAAGGTCGCTGGTTCGATCCCAGCTGGTGTCAGTGGATTTTTCATTGACATAAAATCCTTTCGATTGCACTATGGCCTTGGGGTCGACTCAGTCTCTAACAGAAATGAGTACCAGGAGTATTTCCTGGGGGTAAAGGCGGCCTGTGCGTAAGGCTGACAACCTACCACCATCCTGTGCCGTTGTCACAAAATCTGGGAACCTTAACTTCCTAGAACCCTCTGGGCCTGTCCAGGCCTGTAACGGGACTGCTTTACCATATTATCCCACACAAGTGATCTCTTCCCTGAAAAACTTCCTATGCATTTTCCATTTCTTCGACGTTTGCCACATATTGCACTCAGTTCCCATTTTTCTATTTGTGTCACATCCTGCCCTAATTTCCAATTTCCTCGGTGTTTGCCACGTATTGCACTCTTCTTGTACTTTCGTTGGACCACCTTAACGATGTTAGATGAAAACTTAAAAAAAAAATCCTCCTATGCACGTTTATATGTTTTGCTCACCGTGCACCTCAGTATAATCGTAGTAATTTACTAAATTAATGCACAAATTCTTGTTTTATAATAAGTTTATTATATTCCTCTACATGTTTCGAGCACTATGTGCTCATCATCAGGAGGTCAAAATTGTACTATACAGCATCTGGTATATCACACTCTGTAGGTGGCCATCCTTTCCATAGGTTGCACAACCTGTGCACCGGACGGCCACCTACATGTGTGATGATACCAGATGCTGTATAGTACAATTTTGACCTCCCGATAATGAGCACATAGTCCTCGAAACATGTAGAGGAATATAATAAACTTATTTAAAACAAGAATTTGTGCATTAAGTTTGTTAATTACTAGGTTTATATCATCATATATCTTTCATGGAGTTGGGCCACTTGTTGACCCGTTCCGGTCTCACGTATCCAGAAGTCTCTTTAATGGGATTTCATGATTCCTTCTGCCAGATGGGGAGTAGTGTTTTATTACCCTGGGTAATCTATTTCTAGGCATTATATTTACATGTTGTATCCAGCTTCTCTTGTATTCCAGTAATTTGTCCAAAATTGGTATTGTTTTTAACTTCTTTGCAATTTGTGAATTTGTTTTGTAATCCGTCCAATTGTATCCTGCTGTTCTTCTCACGTATTTCATCTCTGTTGCTGTTGTTCTTCTGGCGTCACTTGCTTTAATAGTCCAATTTTCGCTGCCATATAACAAAACTGGAAGGGCTAGTGTATTGTATAGTTTTATTCTTGTTTTATTAAGGGTTTTCTGTGGGCTAACACATAATTTAAAATGCCTGTAATTTTTAAAAATTTATTTAATTTGTTATCGATGTCCAATTCTCCTTCATAAGAGTTCATATATCCTAAACAGTTAAACAAATCTACTTGTTTTATAATTGTATTATCTATTACAAAATTATTATATTCCTCTACATGTTTCGAGCACTATGTGCACATCATCAGGTTCAGTTGTCATATTACCCCATTTCTTTGAGTCAATAGGTTGTGTGTTCCTCAGCGCTTTCTTCTCAAACATTTCAAACATCTCCCCTCAGGGTGAGGGACTAAGCTTCACATTCTTGTAGCAGAGACGTGCATATTTAGCCTAAATAATAGCGAGTAAACTTTGTGCAGTACATAAGAAAGCGTTTCTGTAGAGAACTCATAACCAACTTTCTTGTGCGTAGATGCAGCCTAGGGGGTCCGAGCTGTCTTCAGAAAGTTCCCTGCCTTTCTGTATGCCTCAAATGGAAACAATTGGATCGATTCCCTGCTTATGTATCGCTGCTGTGCTATGACTTAAAGGGGCGCGATGAGTTTTCTGACATTCCTAGTTTTACTTTACGTTTTTGTGCGTGTTCCCAGTTCTGTTATCAGGGTGTAACTTCTCTAGTTCAAACAATGCCGTAAAATAATAAAAGAATAGCAAACAAGGAATGTCTTTTCTGTCCTGCTAATTGTAATTCTCTGTAGCCACACAGTTCAGGCACAAGCTAGGGAAGTGTGTACGTATTAACTCAGCTGGTCAAGATCTAATATGTAATGAACTAACTAACTAACTAATCAACTAACTTTATGAACCGAAGTCCTTCTGAGGACCTAATGTTTCCTCCGCTTATCAAGGAATACCCGGCATTTTATGGAACCCGAATATTTATCACCGTGTACACAAGAGCGCGCCTTTTGTCCCTGATCTGAGCCAGAGCAATCCAGTGCAAGTGGTCCAATTTTTTTGAAGATCCATTTCAATATTATCCTCCCGTCTGCGCCTAGTTCAAAGTGGTCTCTTTTCTTCAGGTTTCCTTACCAAACCCATGGGCTGTGTTTTCCTTTTCGTAACTTGTCGCGTTTTTACGATGAGGCGTTTTTAGCCTCTCGCCGATACCCGAAGCTTGATGTCCACCCCTTGTCGGCAGTCCGCCACTGCTTGTTCAGTGTATTCGAAGCTAGCTTCCATGTCTGCAGGCCCTCTTCTCCATCCAAAATCTGATGACGCACCAAGCTATGCTGACAGGGACCCAAATGTTCAACGAATCTGCGTTTTGTAAGGAACTGGAAATTGTATTACTGTATTTGCAAATCCTGTACTAAATTAGTTGCATTCATACCCCACCACCACACCGTACCCTGTTCCTTCCGGATATTTTTAAATTCGCCTTTGCATATACTTAGAGCTTTGCCGCATCATCTCTTACTTTGAACATTTCACATTAAAAAAAAACTCTAACCTGTTAATTTCTCATTTTGCTTTGGATTCTCTTATCTCACCCTTCTAATTTTTTTTTATTTCTAGGACAGAAACAATGTTAGATGAATCGTAGGAAAGTACAAAAGTACAAAAATAAGCAATAATGCCTACATGTAAGTTTTATCTTCCTTGTATTCCTTAATTATTTGATTCTAACATTGTCCCCAGCACACTGTTGTTGTACACAGGTCTAAATTCAACGTTTACTCTCCCTAAATAATGATGTAATAGCCATCTGTGTTGAGACGTTGAATTAAACCTTGGAAAGCATTAAGATTACTTATTTTATGACGAATCATTTGCGTCGAACCAAGAAACGCGGTGGTTCACGAAACTGGGCAACTTTACACTACCAAGTTTCATACTCAGACAAAACAGATAATATGCCTTTGTCTTAGATTGATATGCACTTGAATTTTTGTACTCTATGTTTCTAGCTAAGTTCGTGAAGCGTTATCTACAAAACGGTATGGCACCTAATTTACCTGCTGGAATTACATAACGAAGGCTTAAAATGTGCGATTATACTTTCAAATAGAGGAAGATAAGCGTTACTACTTCAGTTTTGGTCCAGTCTGCATTTCCTGAGTTTAATTAAGTACGTCTTCTGCAGTACGCTGTGAGTGCTATTTTCTTGTGCATATCCAGTTTATGAACTATAACCCCTGCTTTCTCTGCCTTGCAATCAAAGTGCTGAGCTTTAAGTGCCCAAGTAAAATGCAGCAGCTTAAGTGATTCAGATAAAATGTGAAATGTAATTTTAGCATCATTACCGATTACAGCCCGACGAAGTTGCTGCGTTACATACTGATCGTAAATTAAAGTACCCGTTTATCCAGCAAGAGGAGGAGATGGTGCTGAAATCTATCCAGGTTATTAATTAACAGTTTCCGTCAGAAATTTGTGCAGTTAATTACATATAATGAATTCAATGCACATTCGGATAAGCGGTATTGGTTTGTGTTTGCATTTCTTTGAATTTTTCGTAATCGTAGGACATTTGAGTCTGAAAGACGTCTATTTGTAATTCAACTACATGAATATAATTACAACCGTTTACTCTGTCTTATGAGGATATCTTATTTTGATTCCAATATGTATTTTCGTTGTGAGAATAATTTTATATGTGTCCAATTTTTCATATTATAAAATGCTCGAATTTGTTAAATATCGTGAAATTTGCGACTGTTACCAATGTATTTGATACTGTAGAGAAAGAGTTTATTTTAAAAACTTCTGATGAATTTACTGCCAGTTGGAAACATATTTATAATCTGAGAGCTCGGATCATATTTTAAAATTTTTCCGTCAGTTCAAAGGCCAGGAATGTCAAACATGTGATTTTAATTAATTACAATTTAAATTTATTTTATCGTTTTTTACATGGTAATTAATAAAACTCGTGGTATGTAGGAGGGTCTTGCATATTTCAAATCCCTCCACCACTTAAGTTTTCTTTATCATTAGTACAGTTACTTCAGAAAGCTAAGTGTCGCTATTTGACACGAATTGTTTACATGTAATTCTATACTCCTGTGGTGTAATGGAAGCTTGTTTTTCTTTCAACATAAAGGCTTAATCGTATGGGATGTAGCATGTTCAGAGACACTGTATTATCTTGAAATTTTATCTGATTAGGTAAGTAGTGTTAGCGTACTACCCTTTCTGAAACAGAGAAAGAAGACCTTATGGCACTGTTTCTCAGCCTCAGACTCGCAACCCTAATTTGGGTTTTGAAGCTATTCTGAGTGAGTCGCGATACATTTTCACGAATCTACATATTATTAACGCACACTATTTTGATAAGTGTATCAAATGTAATCCTTTGCAGTGACATTGTAGCAGTGTAGGCTTGACAGTCATGTTAAGAAACAAGACCAGATAGTAATGACGTAACATTGAGGCGCGTTCGTGCAACCGTTGTTGCAGGTGAAAAGAAATAAGTATTACTTATTCTGAGTGTGTGTATAGCCTTAGTTATCCACCATGCAAAGCTAATACGCCGTATTGTATTGTCATCTGTGGCTTGTCTGGCTCTACCACATTTTTCCATATTATCTCATAAGCGGCACTATTTTCCAATAAATGAATAAATAAAGTTACAGAGCGGTAAATGTGTTTTGGTTTTCTCTAAAACATCTGTCGGAAACATTTCTCGTTCTAAGAAGAATTTAGCGAAATATTATCATAAATGTACGTAGATGTTGAAGTAAAGTACTTGTTATTCTTGTCATATTTTAATGAAATTTGAGTTTCCTGTACAAATTTTTTTATCGTTGCACCGTGCATTCTGTAGTTTATTTAATTACACGCACCAACAAATGCACATATATGTATATATTATTTAAGAAGTCTAAAGTTTACTTTAAAACATTTAAAACGCTCCTACATATTTCGATCACGCGATCATCCTCAGGGAACATACATTGTTCCTTTCTAAAGTTATAATTTAATTCACTGAATGTTTTAAATTATAACTTTAGCAAGGAAGAAAATATGCTCCCTGAGTATGATCGTGTGATCGAAACATGTAGAAGCGTTTTAAATGTTTTAATGTAAATTTTAGACTTCTTAAATAATATATACATGTGCATGTGTGTGTGTGTGTGTGTGTGTGTGTGTAATTAAATTCCTCGACAAATAATTTTTTAAATATACTCAAACAAATGACATGAAAATCCGTCCAGTTGAAGCCCAGTTGTCCCATGCAGACGGACGG
>Ga0209755_10007909_pt1 | contig 11461 bp, 8 predicted proteins | sample TergutCo191P1_FD_187301 | JGI IMG/M metagenome (GOLD analysis project Ga0209755, IMG submission 187301) | Cornitermes sp. P1 segment gut microbial communities from Petit-Saut dam, French Guiana - Co191P1 (SPAdes) (version 2) | ecosystem: Host-associated > Arthropoda: Insects > Digestive system >...
TTCGTTTAGGCATTGAAATGTTTTATAAAAGACAGATATTTAAGGCAAGAGCCAGTTTCTATTATAATTTTTTCCCATGGCTCAGTGCCGGCGCAGCCTTTGAATATGAAAATGAAATGGGAGAAATCAGAACGGTTATAAATGTTCCCTTCTATCATATCGGAGTTGAGCCTCAGATACGGATTAATTTTAATTCAAACGCGTATTTGGCGTTTATCTATTCGTACAGTCAAAGTTACCAGAGGAATATCGCAGATCCCGGTAACGCGATATTAAAAACGACAAACAAGTTCAACATGCGTACGGTTTTTTCTTTCTAGCACAGGAAAGGAGCAATAAATGATAAAGAAAATAGCTGCATTAAGTTTAATATTACTTGCCGCGGGTTTATACGCGCAAAGTAATGATACAGAATTAATTATCACAGGCGAAATAAAAACCGGCGTATACTGGGAACGCGTCGAATATGAAAACAGGGATTTTATCGCGCCGGGTGACGAATTTGTTCAGCTTGGAAATAATGACGGTGATTCCGGTTTTCCGGGACAGGGCCGCTTCCGTTTAAATATGAATCTTTTTAATAATCAGTTGAACTTAGGCGTAAAAGTTCGTTATGAGCAGAATGATTTTTCAAAACCTGATTTTAACATGGGCTTTGCTTTTGTTTACGGTGATTTTTTGAACAATCAATTAAGATTCAGCTTCGGAAAATTGGGCGAGTCTCCCTGGTCAGCCGGCGGTCCCGATATTTGGCAGGAATTGGACAGTGAGGTTGGTTTCAGGACGGAATTTAAACCTAATTTTTTAAAAGGTTTAAATATTGGTTTTGTAATTAATGATTACGGCGGAACATCGGGAATAAAAGAAACTTTATACTATTATTATGAGGATACTCTTTTGGACATTTTAAAAGAAACGGTAGTCGGCGCGTCATATACGAATGATTTTTTCCATGCCCGTTTCTCCTGGCGTTTTGACGCTGATGCCGATGTTTATAACGATGATCAGATCGGCATGGAAATGATGTACCGTCTTGAAGAAAGAATTCTGCGTAAATATGTTCCGGGTCTTGAAATATGGGCAAACGGCTGGTGGATGGGCATCGGCCCTGATGACAGGGTTAAAAAAGACGATTATCAGAACTTTAGAAATTATTTTTATGTTAAGTACGCGCCTTCCCTGTTTTTAAGTGAATTGCGTCTTGGCATGGATATTTTTTCAATGAGGCAGAAACTTACGGCAAGAGGCACCTTCTATTTTAACATTTTTCCGTGGCTGTACATCGGCCCCGCCGTAACATATCAAACAGAGCTGGGCGAAAACCGCACAGTAGAAGGCGTAGCTTTCAATAAAATAATTGTTGAACCGCAGATTAGGGTTTCTTTCCCCAATGGGTATTTCGCTTTTGTTTACAATTACGAATGGGATTATGTTAAAGAAGCAACCCCTGATCCGGTATTAAAAGAAACACAGAAATTTAATCTGCGTTTTGTGTTAAATTTTTAGGAGATTAAATGAAAAAACTGTTTTTTGGCTTCCTGCTTGTTTTTTCCTTCACATTGATGTTCTGTACTGAAAAGGAAAAGGAAAAAGATGAAGATGACGAAGAAAAAGATTATCCTGTTTTTACAGTAGAATTCGATTTGGGGTATGAAGGAGCCTCTCCTGTGCCCTCAATTGACGTTAAACAAAATACTCAGGCAGCTTCCCTGTGGCCGGCGAATCCTTTCAGAAACTGGCATAGTTTTACAGGCTGGTTTTTTGAAGATACATTGTACGATTCAACCGTAATTATTACAGCCAATGTTAAAGTAACAGCGCAGTGGGCGGAAGAAGACTCAAACCTTGCCTTGCAGCCGGAAGGCGCGCAGCGTGACGCGCTGGCTGCGCTGTTTACTCCCGCGGGAGGGTTCCCCGCTCTTTCCAATTCATGGAAAATCTGGGGGCACAGGAATCCTCTGTTTACTCAATGCTTCGGCGCGGATCCAAACGCGCTTGTTTACAATAACCGCGTGTACTTGTATATGAGCAATGACACTCTCGAATATAAACCCGACGGTATGTTTGTTGACACGCCGTCTTATGGTTTGGGCATTCAGGGTATCCGCGTTGTTTCATCAGGTGATTTGGCTAACTGGACAGACCACGGAGCGATTAATATTACCGGCCCTGACAGCACAGATACTCTGGTTTCAATTGATGAATGGAGAGCGTCCCGGCTGTTAAATATTCCGAATGTCTCTAACTCATGGGCGCCGGCGATTATTTCTAAAAACTTACAGGGAACGGACAAATTCTTTTTGTATTGGGCTAACGGCGGAGACGGCATCGGCGTTGTTACGGCGGACAGTCCCACAGGCCCCTGGACTGCGCCTTTGAAAAGATTGTTAATAGATCGCTCTACGCCAAATTGCTCGGACGTTATTTATCTTTTTGATCCGGGAGTTGTCCTTGATGACAGCGGCAGGGGATATTTATTTTTTGGCGGCGGCACCAGTTCTTCATTGCCTTACGATAATACCGGACAGGCGCGCCGTGTCAGGCTCGGTAGTAATATGACAAATATTTCCGGCACGCCTGAAAAATGGCACGTGCCGTATATGTTTGAAGCCAGCAATATCAAAAAACTAAATGACAGATATTATTTCTCTTACAGCACCCACTGGAATACCGGCGGAAATCCGTACAGTATGGGAAGCGCTCAAATCGCGTATATGGTGTCTTACGACCCTATGGATCATTTTCCCGGCGGATACAGCAATCCGGCAGTAGTTTTAACAAGACCGAATGAAGCAAGTCAATTGTCATCTACAGATACCAATAATCATCATGATATGTTTGAATTTAAAGGCGAAACATATATCGTGTACCATACCCAAAAAGCCGCTGAAGCAATGGGCGCGTATCCTGAGTCCGAAACCCGCCGTATGCGTTCCGCGTTTATTGACAAAATGCCGATTAATTCTGACGGAACAATTCCGCGCGTTCAAATGACACGTAAAGGCGTAGATCAGGTTGGACGCCTTGATCCCTATGTTGTAAATGAAGCTGAAACCATTGGTATTCAGGGCGGCATCTATACAAGACCGGAATCCGGCGCGAGCAATAAAATGGTTGTTACAAGCATTGACACCGGCGATTGGCTTGCTCTTTACGGCGTAGACTTCGGCGCGGCAGGCGCGACAAAGTTTACAGCAAGGGTGCGTACCCCTGAAACGGCTGGCTATTCCGGCGCAATTCAACTGCGTTTAAACCCCGAAGGAGCCGGCGTTACTTCTGATAACGGAAATCTTAATCCCGCCAATACGGCATGGATTACAGGCGGCGAAGCTGTCGGCTATTTGCGGATTGAGGCCGCTCCCGGAAACCAAGGCAAATACGCCGTAATAACCATCGACCTTGACAAGAAAATAACCGGCGTCCATAACCTGGTTTTTGTTTTCTACAGCAGCCTTGGCGTAAGGCCGGAAACAGTCTTACCAAATACCAGACACAAAAACGGTTTTGAATTTGATCAATGGCAATTTTCTCAATAATGATATAGATTCAATAAATGGATATTAAAGAGAAAAAATTCGGCATCCTTTCCAACGGAAAGAAAGTAATGCTTTATACGCTGACTGCCGGGGACTTAAAATTCTCACTGACCAACTTCGGCGCGGCATGGACAAGCCTGATTGCCCCCTGCGGCAAGGGAACCAAAGACGATATTTTACTTGGCTACTCCGGGCTTGAAGGCTTTTTAAAAAATGACGCGTTTTTCGGCGTGACAGTCGGGCGTTTTGCCAACCGTATAAACGGCGCTTCTTTTAAGATGAACGGAAAGACATACAAACTTGACGCCAATGAAGGGCAAAATACCCTTCACTCCGGCTGGCGCGGCTTTGACAAACTTCTGTGGAAATCGGAAAGCTTTACTGAAGCCGAAGGCGTCTATGTCCGTTTTGAACTTGACAGCCCCGACGGAGACGGCGGTTTCCCCGGCAATTTAAAAGCGGTCGTCAGTTATGGGCTTACAAAATCCAACGAATTAATTTGCGACTACCGCGCCAAGTCGGATCAAATGTGTCCTGTCAATCTTACCAATCACGCGTATTTCAATTTGGCGGGAGAAGGAAAGGGCGATATTCTTTCCCATGAATTGCTTCTTAACTGTCCGTCTTATGTCGAAGTTGATAAAAACAATATCCCGACAGGAAAGCTCCTTCCCGTCACCGGCACCGATTTTGATTTCCAGTCCCGAAGAAAAATCTGCCAGAACGATTCTCTTTTAAAACCCTTTAAAGGTTACGACCATTGTTTCTCCCTGAAAGGAAATCCCGGTCTGCTTCGCCCCTGCGCCGAAGTTCACGAACCCAAATCCGGCCGCTGCATGAAAGTATTCACCACCCAGCCCGGCGTCCAGTTGTATACCGGCAATTTCTTAAACAACATTTCCGGCAAACAAGGTTCAGTCTACGGAAAACATTCCGGCTTCTGTCTTGAAACCCAGCACTACCCCGACACGCCGAACCACCCTGATTTTCCTCAATGTATTGCCTCTCCGGGGCAGGACTATCACGAGAAGGCCGTTTTTTTATTTGACGTTTAGGGTAGGAATCTAAAGAAGCTCACACGGAGGCGCAAAGGCACGGGGGGATCGCTTTGGTTTGAAATTGTTATCTTCAATACTAGTAATTCTGTAATTCGATTAATTTTAAATTTTTTTGAGTAAAAAAAGACTTCTGATTGAAAATTATTATGATACTGCGAGTTCCTCTGTGTCTTTGTGCCTCTGTGTGAGCTTCTTTTTTAAATAGTTAAGAAATTTTACTTATCATTAATTTATCAATTCTGTTTCCGTCTTTGTCGACAACTCTGAATTTGTATCCTTGGTACTCGTAGCAGTCTCCGACGGAAGGCAGCTCTCCCGCGAGGTGAAGGATGAAACCTGCCAGTGTGTGGAACTCGTCGTCTTTGGGAAGGCCGGTTAAACCGAGGGCTTGCGCGGCGTCGTCGATGTTGAGAGTGCCGTCAGCGAGATAGCTGCCGTCTTCAAGCTGAGTCAAAGGCTTATCGCTTGCCGCGGGAGCGGAAAGTTCGCCGACGATTTCTTCGACTAACGCTCTTATTGAAATGATGCCGGCAAGTCCGCCGTATTCGTCCATTACAAAAAGGAATTCCGCCTGTCCATGTTTGAAAGATTCAAACGCTTTCAGGGCGGTCATTGTTTCCGGGACAAATTGCGCTTTCTTCATGATTGCCCGCAACCCAAGAGGCGCCGGCTGTAACAGATCGATGATGATGTCTTCAAGGTAGACGGCTCCTGTGATTTCATCGGGGCTTCCGTCGGTGACGGGGAAGCAGCGCTGGGCGCGGTGGACAATCACTTTTTCTTTTATTTCATTGTACGGGGTGTTAATGTCAAGCCATTGGATTTCAGAGCGGTGGGTCATAAACGCGCCGACAATACGGTCGCCGAGATAGAAAACGCCTTCGACCATGGAGCGTTCCTTGCTTTCTACGATGCCTGATTTTTCTCCTTCAATGAGGGTGTTGCGTAGCTCGCCGTGCAGCTCTTCTTCGGTGATTTGCAAATCGTCAATCTCGGGGCGGAAAACAGTCTTAAATAATGACGCGGCTTTTTTTGCGGGAATCGTGACAGGCAGCATGGGAATCGAAAGCACTTTCATTACAGGCAGAAGAAAGACGGCGATTCCTTCCGGCTTTGTGCGGGAGATCATCACAGGGAGGGCATTGTTAAAAAAAGTTACAAACAAACCTGTAGTTAACGCAAAAGCCGTGTATATTATTATTGTTATAGCGGCAGATCCCTTTATTGCCAAAACGATTAGTATTACCGGGTAAACAGCGGAAACTGCCAGTATATAACTCCATATACGGCAGGCCAGTGTTAGACCTGACCACTTGCCGCTGTCAGGATTTTCAAGGATTTCAATGACTGCTTTAAAACGTTTTGCCTTTGATTTCCTGCCGCAGGAAGAGCTTTCTTTTTCAAGGCGCACTTTTCTGCATAAATCAAGAGACGAATTAAACAGCGAGAAGAGCCCGCTCAATATTATCAGTATAAAAAATAAAACTATTTTTACTGTCATTTATATCTGAACAGTGTACCATTTAATTAATTATTTTTCAATCTCTGTATGATTTAGGGGTCTTACAATTGTAAGGACATCCGGCGCTGTCTGCATTGTTCTGATTTTTCCGTCAGGGGTTACTTCGCCGAAAATCTGCACGACAGGGAAACGCGGATTATCCGGGTTTATATCTATAACCTGCCCCTTTTTTCCGTTTGACAATAAAACATAAAGACCGATAGGGTATATTGAAAGAGAGAGCACAAGCGCTCTTACAACTGTGTCATCGTATTGTTTTCCCTCATTCTTTAAAAGCTCCAACATTCCCGTATAGCCGTCTTTTGCTTCCTTGTGCGGTCTTTTTGTGCTGAGAGCTTCATAAGAACAGGCAACGGCGATTATCTTTGAATAAAGACTGATTTTATCTCCTGTTAAACGCCTTGGATAACCTGTGGCGTTTTCTCTTTCATGATGCTCAAGCGCGGCAAGGCAGACAGCGAGCGGAAAGTCATAAGATTTCAGCATACTGTAACCGAGTATCGGGTGCGATACAATCGCTTTTTGCTCAACCGGCGTCAGCGCTTTTTGATTCAGGTAAATATGCTGCGGAAGTTTTAACATTCCCGCTTCATGCATAAGAGCGGCTACTCCAAGCTCAATTAATCTGTAATTCGGCATTTTCAGATATGTCCCGATTACTATTGAAAGAATTGTTGACCGCACAGAATGGATAGTCAGATAATTTTTATCGGGAGCCGCTTCAATATCTTTTAACACTCTCATTAAAAAACGGCGGTCTTCTTTTATATATTCAACCATGTCCTTTATTTTTTCCATCACATTTTTGAATTCCAGCTCATCCGATACAGTCGCTTTAAAAAAGATTTTTTCTATGCTTGTGATAAAATCGGAATAAAATTTATGCGCTTTTTTCAGCTTGTCCGAATCCGACTGCTGAGATATTTCCAGAATGGCGCTGTCAGCGGCTACATAATCGGGATTCGCGGCGGCAATCGGAATTGTTGTATATTCCTTATGAGGCTCTCCTTCGCTGACAACAGTCTTAAATTTCCATTTATCCAGAAGGATGATCAATTCCTTTGAGAAAGGAATTTCCGGAGCTGTCAAAACAAAAGCTTCGTCAAGATAGACTGTTTTTGAAAAATAACTTCTTGGAGCGATTTCCTTTACTATATAGTTATTCATCTTTCATCTCCGCTGTAACCTATTCTCTTTGCGCTGTTGACGTAAAATAATCTTTCTTTTATGATTTTATAAGGAGAGTAAACCTTGAAATTTAAAATTTTGATTATTGTGTTCAGTGTTATTATAGTTCTGGTTATTGCGTTTCTTGTTTTGCTGCCGTCGATGTTTACAGAGAAAGACGTTGTGTCAACTTTTCGGTTATTGACATTACCGATGTTAATATTCATGGCCGCGCTCCTTGTTTGCATGGGGATATTCTTCTTCTTTAATTATCGGCTGCTTTCTCTCCTTGAAAGAGAGGATTGGCCCGCATTGGCTTATTATTTGGAACAAAAATGCATGACAAAAGGTAAATTTTCCAACCGGAATGTGCGGCTTCTTGCAAGTTCCTACCTTGTGCTGACAGATTACGCTTCCGTTTTAAAACTGGAGAGCAAGGTGATGCTTACAAAACCTTCTATAATCGGTAAAAATCTGCTTCTTTTCGGTACGGCCAGAATTTTAAGCGGTAATCATAAGGAAGCCGCCGCTTTTTATAAATCATATCTTGATAAAGGCAAATTGAACCGGAAGGAACGGCAATGGACTCACTTTTTTTACGGTTTTTCGCTTTTATTATCAGGCGCTTTTAAACAATGCCAGCCGGAATTCACCTCTCTGTCAGCTTTATCCGATGACGGCATTATAACCGCTCTTTCGGCTTATTTTTTAAATAAAACGATCGCAAAACACAGCGATAATTCCATTGAATGTCTTTCTGCCTCGGAGAGCGGACGTAAACGCGTGCTTAATTCGATTAAAACGGGCGCGAAATGGAAAAGAGAAGTTGAAAAATTAGGCTCTGATATCCATGTTGCCATCATTAAAAGATATATTGATGAAACCGGTGAATGGCTTTATAACGCCGCTTAGGAGCGAAAATGAGAAAAATTAATAAATCGTCAAAACTTGATAATGTCTGTTATGAAATCAGAGGGCCTGTTCTAAGGGAGGCGAAACGCCTTGAAGAAGAAGGTTTCAAAGTTATCAAATTAAATATAGGAAGTCCCGCTTCCTTCGGCCTTAACGCACCGGACGAGATTGTTCACGATATGATAGTCAATCTTCCGAACGCCCAGGCCTACGGAGATTCCCGCGGACTGTTTGCCGCCCGAAAAGCTGTCATGCACGACTTTCAATCAAAAGGCGTAATGGATGTAATGATTGATGACATCTTTATCGGCAACGGAGTGAGCGAACTGATTTCAATGTCGATGAATGCCCTTTTGGACTCAGGAGATGAGGTTCTTATTCCTATGCCGGATTATCCGTTGTGGACAGCGGCTGTAACTCTTTCAGGCGGCAAAGCTGTTCACTATCTTTGCGATGAGGCGTCGGACTGGAATCCCGATCTTGACGACATTCGTTCCAAAGTTACAGCAAATACCAAAGCAATTGTAGTTATCAATCCCAACAATCCGACAGGCGCTGTTTATGACCGCGGTGTCCTTGAAGGAATTGCCCAAATTGCGAGAGAAAATGATCTGATTATTTATGCCGATGAAATCTACGGCCGCATCACTTATGATGACGCTGTTTTCATCCCCATGTCGACAATAGCGCCCGATGTTTTGACGATCAGTTTTGACGGCCTTTCCAAAGCATGGCGCGCCGCCGGATTCCGCGCCGGCTGGATGGTTCTTTCCGGCAATAAAAAATGCGCCGCCGATTATGTCGAGGGCCTTGATATGCTTGCCAATATGCGCCTTTGCCCCAATATGCCCTCTCAAATGGGAATACAAACAGCGTTAGGCGGCTATCAAAGCGTTAAAGACCTGCTCCTGCCCGGCGGAAGGCTTTTGGAACAGAGAGATACTTCTTACAACATGGTTAATTCCATCCCGGGGCTTTCCGCGGTAAAACCCAGGGGCGCTCTTTATTGCTTCCCAAAAGTTGACGTAAAACGTTTTAACATAACTGATGACGTGAAATTCATGCTGGATCTCCTGCGCGATCAGCGTCTGCTTCTTGTCCACGGCACCGGTTTCAACTGGAAAGAGCCCGATCATTTCCGCATTGTTTTTCTTCCGGATAAAGCGACGCTCACAGACGCCATGCGCCGCCTTGAAACATTCATGAAAAAGTATAAACAGGTTTAAACGGCAATTATGGCGCTTAACATCACCCCTGTTACAAGCCACCGTGAACGCGAAAAAGGTTTTATCGTATATCCCGTCTATTCCCGCCGCTCAGGGGGTCTTTCTATCGGGATAAATCTTTTTACCGAAAAGAAAAGCTGCCCTTTTGACTGCCCTTACTGCGAAGTATTTCCCTTTCCCCGCAGCGCCGCATTTTCCCTTGAACAGATGGAAGAAGATCTTCGCGGCGCGGTTTACGCGGCTCATGAACAAAAAATACCAATCATGGACATCTGCTTTTCAGGTAACGGAGAGCCAACGCTCTCTCCCGATTTTCCGGACGCGCTGCGACTGGCTGAAAAAATACGCGCACAAACAGCTCCTTCAGCGCAGTTAGTCGTCATCACAAACGGCGCGGGTCTTTTCCAGCCGTCAATTTTCTCCCTGCTCAGAGAATTCGCCGTCAATTATTCGCTGTTGAAAGATGATACTGTAAGTTTTAAACAGTTCACGTCAGTGTATTTAGACAATGTATTTGATCTCTGGCTCAAACTTGACGCCGGAACGCCGTATTGGTATCAAAAAATGAACCGCTCTTCCATACAGTTTGAAGACCTTATCGAAAAGATAAAAGAATTTGTTTTAACCTCTCCCGTCACTATTCAGACAATGCTCTGCGCTATAGACGGAGAAAACCCGCCCGAAGAGGAAGTAAAAGCGTGGGAAACCCTTGTGTGTGAGTTAGACGCAGTTACCGAAGGCGGCTCAGGCGTTATCAATAAAGTCCAGCTCTACGGCAAAGCCCGTGCCGCTCCCGAAGACCCTTTAGCCTCTGCGCTGAGTGCGGGGTATATGGAAGGAAGATTGGCGTCTTTGAAGCGGAAATTTGCGGAAAAAGGGATAATAACGCCGGTTTGTTTGTATTTGTAGGGGAATTTAAAAATTATACGTTAAACAAGGATTTAGTGTTGTAGTGGAAAGTAAAAAACGCTCTCCGTATGCAGCAGTCCGGCAGGGGCACCGACGGCGCCAGACGGCTTGAGATAATTTACGCGCAGTGGTAGCTCATAAAACGTTTATTGGATATAGCGGCCGCCTAGCTCCCGCGCCGTATGTTGCCGCCGGTACCCCTGCCGGCCCTGCTGCATACGAGTAGTTGTTCACCTTACATCATTAAAACCAGACGAGATAAAGAGCAATGGAATTTAAAACGTTTTATTTCCATATTCAGTAAAAAAGTGTAAATAAAACGTAATATTTTCACCTCTCTATCCGTACAGTTATGTGAAATAATAAAATGCTAATCCATGTGTCCATGGGCTGGGCGGCAGGCGGGCTGCGGGGGTGAAAAACAATTTTTGCGATTCCCCGCCGGAGAGACCTGGCCGTAAAAACCGTAGAGGAAAATGTTCTACCATATTTTATTTATGTTAAAAAGTAGCTTGGTTACGAATATGTAACAATTACATATATTTGGTTTTTGCGGTCAGGGCTCGTAGGCGGACTCTTAGCAAATGTTTTTCACACCCGCGGCCCGCAGGCCACCCAGCCCATGGACAGAGAGCTTTGTTTTTATTACTTTGCTAATTCACAACGCTATATCCTTGTTATTGTACTAACATAAAAAAAGCCCGATCGGACAAACCCGATCAGGCTTTTTTCTTGAAGGATTTTAATTTATTTCACTTCAAGAGATACTTTCTTCGCCGGAGCTTTTTTTGCGGCGGCTTTCTTCGCCGGGGCTTTTTTCGCTGCCGGTTTTTTTGCGGCGGCTTTTTTTGCGGCCGGTTTCTTGACTGCAGCTTTCTTGACGCCGGCTTTCTTTGCCGGTGCTTTCTTTGCTACTGCCTTTTTTGCGGGCGCTTTCTTCGCAACAGCTTTCTTTGCTGGTGCTTTCTTTGCTACAGCTTTTTTAGCTGGGGCTTTTTTTGCTCCAACTTTCTTTGCTCCGGTTTTCTTTGCGGCGGGTTTCTTTGCCGCGGGCTTTTTAACAGTTGTTCCTGCCATTTTGCCGTCCCCCTTTACAGGTTTTTTACTGCCCTTCACCTTGGCAGTGGTGGG
>Ga0209755_10007910_pt1 | contig 11460 bp, 8 predicted proteins | sample TergutCo191P1_FD_187301 | JGI IMG/M metagenome (GOLD analysis project Ga0209755, IMG submission 187301) | Cornitermes sp. P1 segment gut microbial communities from Petit-Saut dam, French Guiana - Co191P1 (SPAdes) (version 2) | ecosystem: Host-associated > Arthropoda: Insects > Digestive system >...
TGGAGAGGGAACTGCGGGTTACGACCCAGCGCGTCAACCTGTTCGAGAAGGTGAAGATACCCGAGACGCAGACCAACATCAAGAAGATTCAGGTGTACCTTGGCGACCAGCAGACGGCGGCGGTCGTGCGCGGGAAGATCGCGAAGGGTCGGCTGGAAAAGGCGGAGGGGTGATGGATAAGATTGACAGTGTGAAGATATATCTGCCTAAGGAACAAAGGGAATACAAGGTGGGTCAGAGTGAGTCTGGCTATAAGGGCGAGCCTACCGTTAAGAACATTTCATGGCGGTCTACCGATGGTGTCACCATATTGGAAGTGATTTTTGAAGGCGAGAAAGGCCCTGATCGAACGCTGACTTTCCACAACGTGCCTTTTGTCTGTGAGGTTCCGGCATGATTGTACCCATGAAAAAGGTGAACCTTGTAGTGCAGGACAGCCGCAAGGACGAAGCTCTTACCAGGTTGCGTGACCTTGGGGTAATGCACATAGAAATGTCCAAGGGCCCCTCGGAGAAGCTTGACGAGATACTCGAACGCAAGGCGCGGGTGGAAAAGGCCATCGCGCTTTTCAAGAATAATATTAAGCAGAAAAAGGCTCCCCAAAAGGAAGGCCCGCAGATGTTGGGTCGGCGCGCATCCGACAGGATGGGAAACGAGGAGCAGGAACCATATTCGGCGGATGCCGTGAACACTCCCAGCAGACCGAACTTGGTGGATCTTTTGCTGGGAATGGCCGAGGAACTTAAAGGGCTTGAGGAACAGTATGCGCTTCTTACCAAGGAGCGTGGGCGTATCGCGCCTTGGGGCGAATTCGATCCTGCCGATCTCGAATTTATGGCCTTGAACGGGGTTAATGTCTACCTTTACGAACTTAGCCCGGAAATGTTCAAGAACATTCCAGACGAGACGAGGTTCGTAAAAGTCAGTGAGGGCAGATCTTCGGTACAGCTTCTTGTCCTGGACGAAAAGATTCCCGATGTTCAGCCCTTGCGAATACCCGAAAAGCCCCTTTCCCAGCTTGACGAGGAATTGCGGGAAATGAAGGGCAAGCTTGACGCGCTTGATGCCCGCATAAGGAGTTTCGAGAATCGCCGACCCGTGCTGGAAAAAATGATGGTCGAGGTTCAACGCGACTTTGATTTCGAGCGGGCGAAGACGGAACTTGAAAGTGTGGAAGGATTGCCTTCCGATCTTGGTATATCGCACCTAACGGGCTATGTTCCAACCGAGGAACTTAACAGGTTCAAGATCGTCGCCTCAAAAAACAGTTGGGCGTATATCGCGGATGATCCAGGGTTGGAAGACCCGACTCCGACCGAGCTAAGAAACAATCCTATTACCAAGCTGATAAGCCCGCTTACGGGTTTCTTGGAGCTGCTTCCAGGGTACCACGAAAGGGATGTTTCTGGCTGGTTCTTGCTGTTTGTTACGATTTTCTTTGGGATAATCCTGGGCGATGCGGCCTATGGTGCGATATTTTTTGTCATTGCCCTTATCGGTATTATAAAGACCGCGAAGAACGGCGTTCCGCTGGGCTTGCGGATGCTGATGGTTTTCGCCATAGGCAACATAGCGTGGGGGACGGTTACGGCCAGTTGGTTCGCCATCGATCACGCCCTGCTGCCACAGTTTTTGCTGGACCTTTCGCTGCCATGGCTTACGACGGCGACGGGTACGCCCCAGTCCGTGGTCAACGAGAATTTGCAGGTTTTCTGTTTCTCGCTGGCCCTTCTTCACTTGGGTATAGCGCGTCTGGGCGGTGTCTTCAAGAAAATGCGCGGGCGCGATCTGCGGTTCCTTGCCGATCTTGGCTCCATTGGTATGCTTGTCGGGATGCACAGTGTGATACTGTTCCTTGTGGTAAGTTCCGAAAGGTTCCCCATACCACAGATGGCGATGTACGCTTTGGCTGGTGGCTTTGCGCTGTCGTTTCTGTTTTCCTACTACGAGAAAAACATACTACAGTCAATCCTTGGCAGCCTGAAGAACATATTCCCGGTGGTGCTTGGCGTGACCGGTATATTTTCCGACATTATGTCATACGTCAGGCTTTGGGCGGTTGGAATGGCCGGGTTTGCCCTTGCCGAGGCGTTCAATACCATGGCGAGTCCGATGCTGGGAAGTTTTCTTATCTTTGCCGGTGCCCTTGTGCTTATCGCCGGACACGGGTTGAACATAATACTTAACACGCTTTCGGTATTGGTTCACGGGGTGCGCTTGAACATCCTGGAGTTTTCGGGACATGCCGGGCTTACCTGGTCGGGTATACCCTACAAGCCGTTTGCGGAGCCTGTGGGAAAGTAAAAGTGGAAAGTTGGGGGCCCTTGGTTCCCTTCCGATATAACGACAGTATTTTAAGGAGCTGAAAATGGATGTTGGATTTATAGGTGCTGGTTTGGTGTTCGGCTTGGCCGCATTGGGATCTGGTTTTGGTATAGGCATAGCCGGGCCGGCAACGGTGGGCGCGTGGAAAAAGTGCTATCTGGCGAACAAGCCCGCGCCCATGACGATGCTTGCCTTTACTGGCAACCCACTGACCCAGACCTTTTACGGCTTCCTTCTGATGGGGCCAATGAGGGCTGCCGCTGGCGTAATGGAACCTTTATTGCTGCTGGCTTACGGTTTGGCTGCTGGCTTTGCGCTGTTCTTCACCGCCATCGTTCAGGGCAAAATCGCGGCTTGCGCTTGCGATGCCATGGCCGAAAAGAACAAGGGTTTCGCCCAGTACATGATCGTCATGGGTATTGCGGAATCCGTCGCCCTTTTCGCGATGGTTTTCACACTGATCCAACTGGGGTAATCCCGTTGTGCGAGGTTCCTGCAATGCTGATTTGGCTTTGCAGGACCTATTGCAAGGTATGGGTTTCGAAAACCAGCGGCGAAAAACCAAGACCGTAAGGATCGGTGGCTTTGATAATATAAGGGCCGTTTATATCGGGGGTGATTCTCCCGTGGTCGTTCAGACCATGTGGAAGGATCGTCTTTGTGAATCTGAACTGGAAATAACGGCGCGGCGCATCACGAAGCTTGGTGACATGGGTTGCCAAGTTCTGCGTTTTGCCGTTCCCAGCGTAGACACCGCCGAAACCCTTGGTCGATTGGCCAAGATGATTCCCATGCCACTCGTCGCCGACATTCACTTCGACCACAGGATAGCCCTGCGCTGCATGGATTTTCCGATTGCGAAAATCCGCATAAATCCAGGTAATATAGGCAAGAAGGAAAAGGTTCGGGAGGTGGTTGAAAAGGCCTCCTCTAAGGGCATACCCATACGCATAGGGGTAAACGCCGGGAGCCTTCCTCGGGATCTCGCCCAGAAGGTTGAACAGGGAATGGATCGTGCCGTTGCTCTTGTCGAGGCCGCCGAAAGGGAGTTGGCTGTTTTCGATGAATTTGGCTTTGACAATGTTCTGGTATCAATGAAAGCCTCGGAAATTGCCGATACTGTAAGTGCGAACAGGATTTTTTCCGGTCGCATGGACGTGCCTCTTCATGTCGGTGTTACCGAGGCGGGGCCGTTGGTGGCTGGGGTTGTTCGGAGCAGTGCTGCGCTTGCCCCGCTTCTTGCGGAAGGCATTGGCGACACCGTTCGGGTGTCCCTGTCGGATAGCGTGGAAAACGAGGTAATCGCCGCCAGGGAAATCTGCAAGGCGGCGGCGGAGCTTGCCTCCCTTTCTGGTATGCCGACGGAAAGGCTGTTGCAGGGTGGGGTAAGGGTTGTTTCCTGTCCCAAATGCGGCAGGCATGGCTTTGACACCCACGGTTTCATGGATCGCTGGCTGACACGCCTGTATGCCATGAAAAGTGACATAACCGTCGCTGTCATGGGTTGCGAGGTAAATGGGCCTGGCGAGGCGAGGCATGCCGACATCGGGATCACTGGCGCGGGGAACAAGGTTCTTATATTCCGACACGGCAAAGTCGTGCGGACGGTTTCTGCCGAAGAGGCGGATGGGGCTTTTGATGTTGCACTTCAAGAAGCGGTGCTTTCGTAAAGAAGCTGAAACCGCTTATATACAACGAGATTGGGGGTACTACGAAATGAGGAAAATCGCACTGGTTCTGATAATCGGGTTTCTGGCCACGGGCACGGCCTTCGCATCCAGTTCGGATGACGAGGTCGGCATAGGGTTTATCGGCAATTTCGGCGGGGGCGGCATCGGCGGGGATACCAGCGGAATCGTCCAAGCTGGGTTAAGCCTTCGGCTGCCGGACATACCGTTTTTCTGGGGCCTGACTTTCAATTTTTATCCTGGCATGGAGCTCCGGGGTGTGGGCCTTATGGGTGATCATCATTTTTTCAGCAGGACATTTCGTGACGAAACCGTGACCGACGACGAGGGCTATACATACCACCTTAGACTGGACTGGTACGTTGGTCTGGGTGGTTTCGCCAACTTTCTTTTTGGTGGGCCGGACGACAGCCTGGATTTCGCCTTTGGGTTTCGCGTTCCCGCCGGCATGTCTTGGAGGATAGTAAGGTGGGCGGAACTGGCAGTTGGCATCATCCCAAGCTTTGGCATGTATGCCGGTTACGGTGGACCGAACGTTTTCTGGTCGGTCGGCGGGGAACTGGCGCTTCGGTACTGGTTCACCCCACGGTCGCGCCGGCAGCCCCGTAATGGGAACCGCAACGGGGAGCCGGCCATTGAAGCCCAAAACGTGGAATTTGACGTTAACGGGGCAAACGGTCCCGAATACGGTGAAGCCGGCTATGGAGAGTATTTGTGAAAATTGGCGCGATTTCGATAAAAACGATTTTCCCGATTGTAGTCCTACTGTTGCTGTCCCATTCCGTCTTTGCCAACACGCCAACCCAACGCGATTGGTGGTATACCTTTCAGCGGGGCAAGCTGATGCTCAGCCAGGGCGACTATGGAAACGCCCTGATGACCTTCGAGGACGCGCGTCGGGACAGGCGGGTCGTGTTTGACCGCATGGAAAGGCAGTTTGTCGATTTGCTTTCCCTGGGCGAATTTCGCCGCCTGGGCGATTCCCTGGACTGGGTAGAACGCCACATACGCGACCGGCACTTTGTGGAAGCCGCCGCCATTCTTGACGAACTGTACTTCCGCATCCCCAGGGAGCGGTTTGGGAACTCGGCCACCGCCGCGCTAGAGGGATTGGGAACCCTTAGATATTTCCCTGAAGCGGAAATGTGGATAGGCAGGACCTTCCTGGCTGGGGGCGAACTCGGGCTGGCACTAAGACAGTTCCAGTTGGCCTTTTCCCAGCGTCACCTTTTCGAGAACCCCGCAATTGCCACCGAGCTTCTATATGAAATAGCCGAGATTCACAGACTCCGCCAGGAGTACCGCGAAATGGAGAGGGTGCTGCTTTCGATATTGGAGGATAGCACCCTGTGGGCCGGCGCGGGTCAGGGCTGGCAAGCTGGGACTTTCGCAAGGGATGCGATGACGCGGACCCTGCAAACCAATGGCGTGGAACGCTTTATCACCCTGTATCGTTATGGCAACACCCAGGCCTTAAGATCCCATCGCGAGCTTGGTTTTTTCTATGCTGCAGGGGGTAGACATGCCAGGGCGCAGGAACATCTTATGTTCGCGTTCCTAATCCAGAACACGGTGATTATCGACGAAATAATCCGCCAGCGTTTTGATTTCAGCTTTACCACGCTGGAGGCCCTGTCCGACGAAATCTCGCGCAACCCGTTCCTTGCGGCCTATGCCGATGAAACCGGGTACTACAGAGTGGCCTTTTACCTGGGGAACGCCCTGTTCGGTAACGGACACGGCGCCTCCGCCAGGGGACTGTGGAATTTCCTGGCGGCGCGAGGCAGTGCTGGGGAATGGCAGGTACGCGCAGCTGCGCAGCTAAGATCCCCGCAGGTTGGTCCTACTCTTGTAATGCCGTAATTGTCCCCAGGTATTCGCAAAATCGACCAAATATTTTGCGGATGCCAGGGCCGATTGAATCCCCGCAGAAAAAATGCTATAATTTCCCCGCTAGACTAAAGCAAAACACGATTCCGCGCCATATATATTCATAAGGAGAAACACTTATGGCTAAGTCAAACGAAGAAAAAACCCGGGGCGATCCTAACGCGTCACCGGAGGAAAAGGCGAAGGCGCTGGAAGCTGCCCGCCTACAGATCGAGAAGCAGTTCGGTGCGGGATCCCTTATCAAGCTTGGGTCGCACGACAACGCGGCGGGAATCGAGGTTGTGCCATCTGGTTCCATCATGCTGGACGAGGCGTTGGGGGTCGGCGGATACCCAAGGGGGAGGATAATCGAAATATACGGCCCCGAATCATCTGGCAAGACCACACTGGCCCTACACGCCATTGCAGAGGCTCAGAAGCTGGGCGGCTCGGCGGCGTTCATCGATGCGGAACATGCCCTGGATCCGGTCTATGCGAAGGGCCTGGGCGTGAACATCGACGAGCTTTGGGTTTCCCAGCCAGACAACGGGGAACAGGCTATGGAAATTACCGAAAGCCTTGTTCGTTCTGGGGCGGTGGATGTCATCGTCGTTGACTCGGTTGCGGCCCTTACGCCCCAGGCGGAGATCATGGGTGACATGGGCGATGCACAGATGGGAGCGCAGGCGCGGCTTATGAGCCAGGCATTGCGAAAGCTGACCGCCACAATCGGCAAGTCGCGGACGATCCTAATCTTCATCAACCAGATTCGCATGAAGATAGGCGTATTCATGGGAAACCCGGAAACCACGACCGGCGGAAACGCCTTGAAGTTTTACTCGTCGGTGCGCCTGGACGTGCGCAAGACGGAGACCATCGAGGCATCGAAGGACACCCCGGCGATCGGCAACCGCGTTCGGGTAAAGGTCGTAAAGAACAAGGTCGCGCCGCCGTTCAGGAAAACCGAGATGGAACTTATATTCGGCAAGGGTATTTCCTACATCGGCAGCATTCTTGACAGCGCGGTCAAGCACGGCATTATCGACAAGAAGGGTGCATGGTATTCCTATGGCGAGGAGAAAGTAGGGCAGGGCAAGGAGAACGCCCGTGCATACCTGGAGGAGCGGCCCGATTTTGTCAAGGATATCGAGGCAAGACTGCGCCAGCAGATTTTCCCTGGCAGGGAATTCCCTAATGCATCTGGCGTGAAAGCGTCCATACCTGTCGAGGTTACGGAAGCCGCTACAGCGAAGGCAAGCGCAGTGCAAGCACCGCCAAAGACGGAAGCCAAAGCTGCTGTTGCCAACGATCCGCCTAGTGCGACAGCGGCACGGGCGCAACCAGGCCCTGGCCGTCCCAGGAAGAACCCCGCCCCCTCATCAGGGCAAGCATTGTCGGAAGACGCGTTGTTTTAGGTAACACCAGCAAAGGTACCTCGGGATTTGCAGGGGGTATCTTTGCTGCTTGCTGATTAGAACCATCGACGGCACGATACGAGCGAACAAGAAAGCTTGCCAAAAAACAGGCGGCTAGGCTATAATGCCATAATGGGTACATAGTGCGCAGATTCTAGGCAAAATACAAATTTATTGTAAAGGGGTAATTTGTGCTGTGGGTAAAAGATAGTGTCAGTGATGTTCTTCACAAGTTGGACACATGCCGAACCAGGGGGCTAAACCTCCATGAGGTAGAAAGAAGGCGAGCCAGGTATGGACTCAACGAATTCGACGAAGAGAAAAAGGAGACGCTTTTTTCGAAGATTCTTCATCATTTGAGGGAAATCCCGACCATGATCCTTATCGTCGCGGCATCTATCGCGGCGTACATGGCGATTTTCCAGGGGCAGTATACTTCCTGGCCGAAGGTCATCGTTATCATGAGTATCGTCGTGATAAATGTCGTTTTGGGGATTTACCAGGAAAGCAAGGCCGAAAAGGCCCTGGAAGCCCTCAAGAAAATGAACGCTTTCAAAACAAAGGTTGTTCGTGAGGGTACGAAACAAGTTATCGAGGCGAACCAGCTTGTGCCTGGTGACATCATCGAGCTGACGGCCGGGGACGTTATCACCGCGGACGCACGTATTATAGAAGCAAGCAGTTTGCAGGTGGAGGAGGCGGCACTTACCGGCGAAAGCCAGCCTGTGGAAAAAGATGCGGATGCGATTATCGCCGACAAGGCACCTTTGGGCGACAGGCTAAACATGGTTTATTCGGGCTGTCTGGTTACTGGTGGGCGCGCTTTGGCTGTCGTGGTCGAAACCGCTATGGGAACGGAGATGGGTAAGATCGCCAAGCTCCTTAACACCACCGAAAAGCTTAAAACGCCCTTGCAGCTTAGGCTTACGCAGCTTGCCAAGCGCATTTCGGTCACGGCTTTGGGCGCGGGCTTCCTTATGTTCCTGTTGGGAAGATTCGTGTTCGAAAACGAGGCCATTGACATGCTCTTTTCGGCGGTAGCCTTGGGCGTGGCGGCGGTTCCGGAAACCCTGCCCATTATCGTTACCATGATTCTGGCCCATGGCGTGTACAACATGGTTACGAAGCATACTATTATTAGGAAGATTCCTGCGGTTGAAACCGTTGGCAACACTTCCGTGATATGTTCGGACAAGACCGGGACGTTGACGCAGAACAAGATGAAGATCCAGCAGGTCTGGCATGTGGACCACAATAAGCCCACCGCCGCCGAGGATAAGTTTCACAAGGACGAGATCTACCTGATCGAGCTTCTGGCCTCGTGCAGTAACGCGACGATTGAGGTGCATCCGGATGGAAACGACGATGAGGCCGAGCATGTCGTAGGCGACCCTACGGAGATTGCTATCATTCGTATGCTGCACGATCTTGGCCTTACCAGGGTTGATGCGGAAAGGCAGTATCCCCGGGTGCATGAGCTGCCCTTTGACTCGGGGCGCAAGCGCATGACCACGGTGCATCATGTGGACGATGGGTATCTGGTAGTGACCAAGGGTGCCTTCGACCGGATTCCGGTGAACTGGGATACTGCCTTGCAGGAGCGGGCAACCAAGATTCACGATGACTTCGCGCGACAGGCCCTGCGGGTTATCGCCATCGGGTACAAGTTCTTTGCCGAAAGGCCGGCGGAAATGACTATAGATGCCCTGGAGAAGGACCTGACCTTTATGGGCATGGTGGGTATGATTGACCCGCCAAGGTCGGAAAGCGCGTCTGCGGTTGCCCAGGCCAGGGAAGCCGGGATAAAGACCGTGATGATCACCGGGGATCACGTCGTTACGGCGGCGGCCATTGCCCGGGAGATTGGCATAATGGGGGATGGCGACCGGGCGGTTACTGGAGCGGAACTTGGCACGATGAGCGACCAGGAACTGCACGACCAGGTGCGGGGTATTTCCGTTTACGCCAGGGTAAGCCCCGAAGATAAGATCCGCATCGTCCAGGCATGGACGGCGCACAACGAGGTCGTTGCCATGACCGGTGACGGCGTAAACGACGCGCCGGCTCTCAAGGCCGCCGATGTCGGCGTTGCGATGGGTATTACTGGCACGGAGGTTTCCAAGAACGCCGCCGACATGGTGATCACCGACGACAACTTCGCGACCATCGTTGACGCGATAGGCGAGGGGCGAAAGTCCTTCGATAATATCCGCAAGACGGTGTGCTTTTTGTTGAGCGTAAACTTCGCGGAAATCTTTATCCTGCTTTCTGGTATGGCTGTGTCCTTCTTCCTGTTGGGCGGCTACAGGGGTGCGGGCGCGGGGTTGCCGGTAATCACGGCGCTGCAAATCCTGCTTATCAACGTTGTCTCGGACGGCATTCCTGGCTTCTTCCTGGCGTTCGAGCCTGCGGAATCTGGCGTTATGAAGCGCAAGCCTTTGGGCAAAGGCGCGGGCATTTTCGCCGGCGGGCTTGGCGGAAGAATCGCGATGCGTTCGGTGACCTTTTCGGTACTAACGCTTGGTGCTTACGCAATCGGCGCGACGATTCCGCTGGCGAACGGTTTCGCTCCCGAGCATACGGTTGGCGTAACAATGGCGTTTGCGGTTTTGTCCTGGGCATCGGTCCTAAACATCTTTACGATTCGCAGTTCCGATTCCATCTTTAAGACGGGTCTTTTGTCCAACAAGGGAATCTTCTTCGCGGCCTTGTCCACTATCGCCTTCACCGCCGTGGTATTGCTGGTGCCGCCTTTGGCGAATGTGTTCAACGCGCGTTCCGACCTGCCTTGGCAATACTGGCTTGTCATGTTCGGCATCGCTCTTATGCAGGTGGTTATTATGGAGATTATTAAGCTTATTAACAGGCAACGCCGCAAGGCATTAGCCTAGACGTGCAGGGTCCTTGCGTTTTGCAGGGGCCCTTTTTTATTGCCGTCTACCCTTGTTCCAGTCCAAGTTTTCCCATATAATTATTCCATAATGAGTGCAACAAGCAACCGGAAAAATACCGAAGGGGCTACCACCAGGCCCGCGCATTGGGCCGATGAATACGCGGAAAGAATAATCCGCGAAAAGGGCACCGTGCCGAATGGCACGAAGGAACTCTACACCTGTGCATCGGGAATCACCCCATCTGGGACAGTGCATATAGGCAACTTCAGGGAGATTATCTCCGTTGACCTGGTTGTCCGGGCCCTGCGGGACCAGGGCAAGAAGGTTCGCTTTATATATTCCTGGGATGACTACGACGTGTTCCGCAAGGTCCCTAAGAACATGCCCAAGCAGGAAATCCTGGAAAAGCACCTTAGGTTTCCCATAACAATGGTTCCGGACCCCTGGGAAAGGGATTCCAGTTATGCCAGGCACCACGAGGTTGACGTTGAAAGTCGGCTTCCCGCCGTGGGGATTTTCCCAGAATTCCTGTATCAGGCGGAACGTTACCGCGAGTCACGTTATGCCCAGGGGATCCGCAAAGCGTTGGAACGCCGCGAAGCCCTGAAAGACATACTGGACAAGTTCCGCGACGAGGAACACAAGATCCAGGGCGAATGGTGGCCGGTAAGTGTGTTTTGCGACTCATGCAACAGGGACGAGACGGATATCGAAGGCTGGGATGGCGAATGGGGGCTTGGCTACAAGTGCAAGGCTTGCGGCCACGGGGAAACCGTAGACATACGCAGCTCCAAGGGTGTAAAGCTTGGTTGGCGGGTTGACTGGCCCATGCGCTGGGAATATGAAAAGGTGGATTTCGAGCCTGCGGGCAAGGATCACCACAGCCAGGGTGGCAGTTTCGACACGGCTCGCCTTGTCTGCAAGGAAGTGTACGGCTGGGATGCCCCAGTTAGCTTTCGGTATGACTTTATCGGCATAAAGGGATCGGTGGGGAAGATTTCCAGTTCGTCGGGTATAGTTGTTGACCTGGGCGACTTGCTCAAGGTGTACACGCCAGAGCTTGTACGTTACCTGTTCGCTGGGACCAGGCCAAACACGGAGTTCACCATCTCTTTTGACCTGGATGTGATAAAGATTTACGAGGACTACGACAAGATAGAGCGCATTGCCCTGAAGCTGGAACCCGCAAAGGATGAGGCGACATACCGCTGGGCTAGGCGTATCTACGAACTTTCCCAACCCACAACGGATGCGGACGGAAAGACCCTG
>Ga0209755_10007911_pt1 | contig 11459 bp, 10 predicted proteins | sample TergutCo191P1_FD_187301 | JGI IMG/M metagenome (GOLD analysis project Ga0209755, IMG submission 187301) | Cornitermes sp. P1 segment gut microbial communities from Petit-Saut dam, French Guiana - Co191P1 (SPAdes) (version 2) | ecosystem: Host-associated > Arthropoda: Insects > Digestive system...
CCTGCAGTAACCATGGTCTGGGTAGATTGGTAGAATTTAGGTTTAAGGGCCCTCCTGGCACTACATCCTCCTATATCACCACTCACATCATCGGGACAACGTAACTGCGCCTCATGGGCGTCCCAACCTCAGAAGTCAGTTACACTCCTGCCATGCCCAGGAGAGAGGACCACGAAGTCCACAAGGACATGTGGTGGCATTGGACCAAAAAAAAAAACACACACACCATGTCCTCTTTGTTTAAAAATAGCAGATTAACAATGAGCACCATACTTCTCATTCCTCTCAATTGTGACACTCCAACTAACAACCATGCAATCCCACTCCTTTCCTTCCTAGTACAAAATTCTATATATGATTCCTTACCCAAACTAAAATGTGTGTCTTGATACAGTGCTAATTAACTCTTTTCTGACATATTTATCACCATGTTCTGCCTTTCCATATCACTACACCTTTCTTTTACCAGTTTACTTATTTCTCATCAATCACACTCATACAGATTTACCAACACAAATGTTGGTCCAACAATGCCCGGGTACTTTCACTTCCTCATCCCATATTCTCACACGCACATTGCCTTTCTGCCATATGTAATGTTGCTACACCAGTGCCTATATACATATAATCCAGTGCCAGTATTTTACTGCCAGTATCATAACCTTGCCTTCCATATTCTGTCTGCAACATCCCTTTGATGCAAATACATTTGTTGCAAAATGCAGCAGCCCCATTACTTTCTTACAAAATTTACCATAACCCTTGTCTGTTACTTACCTAGCTTCAATAAATCCTCATATTTTTCTACTCCATACCTGATCTCAGATCCACACAACATGTCATAAATACCTTTATATTAGGGGTTATTAATATACCATTATCTATAACTAGAAGAGAATGGTAACCTTTTGCTGTGACTAAGTGTTCTGTTAGCTCCAACCCCCTGTGTTTTCCAAAAATATTCATAAACAATTAAATGTATTTACTACCTTGATATTCTTTCACGTGAGACATCCCCATTGTGTTGTCTAGAATCATAAAATATACGGGTAAAACATAGTCAAACACAACTTATTTAAACAAGTTGTATTTGACTATACTTCACTTATATATTTTATGAATCTTGATATTCCGTACATTCATTTTCCATATCTCCCTAGCCTTTAAATTACCTTCCTTTGTTAAAAATTCCTATTTTTTAAATGCTTAGATTGCACCTCAAATTCCAGATTTTCTGCAGTGAGGGTGTTACAAAACAGTGGGACTGTATAAATACCATCACAATTTAATTATCCTTTTAAAGTGTAGTGGTTACTTTACATACCATTAATTTTAACAATCAAAAATTCAACATGCTGCTCACATTGTATTTATGTGTTGTGTATGGATCTCAAAACAAACAGCGACTTTTGCCTTATACAAGATTAACAGAATGGTTTTGTATAACACAGGTGGAGTGTGTTTAATGAGTGGTACACATTGTGTACTTACATAAAACAGACACGCTTTTTCTTTAAAGGATTACAACTTCCAGCTTAACCTGGACTCTAATTATGACACTGACTTGTACATTATTAATCTACAAATATAATATTTAACAGCACAGCATGAACTACAGGGTAATACGATGTGAAAAAAGTTTTGTATTTAGAAAATGAAAATACTCACACTATCATTACTGCGACCATATTTAGCTTCAAATTCCTCCTTTGACATAAGTGGCAAAGGATCAAATATGCTGACTCTGGTTACTCGTCCATCTATCTCAAATTCTACCATCTTCTGAGCTTCAGCATATGTCAAGCTCTCTCGTGTTGGCACAGATAGCAAATCAGCTGCAGATGTAGGTGTTCTTGAATGATGTGGACCACGTCCCTTCTTCCGGCCTATAATTCATTCTTATTAATAAATAAAAAAGTAACCGAAAAATGAAACAAATAAACTGTCACTAGAAAACTTTTACTCAACATTTTTACTCAGTTCTCTTGAACCTTTTGTTGTACTGCATTATATTAGTCTCTTCTTCTAACTGTCTGATGTACAGATTAGTAACGGAATTTTCTTTATAATGCATCAGTCCTCTACTACAGTAATAGCTATAAACATCAATAACACTTGTTTTATTTCAATGCTTTCTTAAAACAAATATATTTACAAGGATTAGTATGGTGCTGAATAAGAAGTACTTAACAGGTTAATTATAATTGGTGGAAAAATGAAGACAGTCATAGTCCATTTGAAGGAAATGAGGTCAACCACAAACATCTTCAGCAATGTCAACGATAGAAATGATGGCTTACCTGCCATTAAATACGAGTGCTTACCTGGTGTTGGTGTAGAATTAACGGGCGGAGGGGCATTATGATCAAAGTTAACCAAGTGATATTGTAATCCGCAAAGGCTCTTATATATTTTCCCACACTCTGCAACTGGACACTCGTATGGAGGCTGCTTAGAATTACGAAGTTTTCTGCAAATTTCCAAAACGTCGAAATCTAACCCCATTTTGTTATAGAGAGGGAATTCGAGAGACGTATGTTACCTCCAACCAAAGAACATTTTATCAAGAGAGCACAAACACACAGTTTGTAAAGAGAATGACTTATAAAAACCCGAAATAATAATCAACTTTAATTAAAAGAAAAAGTTTCGCAGCACATCCATTATCCTACCGATAAACACTACTGCCATGATCGCTTGGCTGTCACAATGCTGCCAACGAAACACCTAAACAAACCACCGGTAACAATCCCCATCGCATAATTAGTCTCTGTGACGTGAAACAAAGAGGATACTGTAATTCAATTTATGTTGTTAATAAACATTTCACGCACTTGAATTGTATGAATTTATGGTTACGAGTTTGCATTTGTATAGATCTCGGAACAATTATTTCCCCATACAGTACTGAATGATGTCTCCTTCCAAGCTAAACGAAGCCTGTCATGGCGCGGTGTTGAATCCTTCAGTATAATACAGGTTATGACAGATACCAAAACTGTGTTTGATTGGCCATGGTTTGGCTTAGGCGGTTAGTCGCCGTCCTGTCACTGCGGAGTCCTACAACATTGGCTTAAATATTTTGTCATTATAATCATACCTGTTTATTATTGCTATTGTAATATTCATCTACCCTGTGTAAGAAATATTGTAAAACATGTTTAAATGTCCTCGGATTATCGGAAAATTTTTTAATGTTGAAAGCAGGATTATTAAATACTTAATGCCTACATAGTAAACTCCCTTTTGACAAATATCTAAATTTTCCAAAACTAAGTGAAGGTTAAAACTATGTCTAGTATTTATATTACGAATATCAGAATTTATCAAAAATTGATCTCTCTTAACTACAAGGGAAGGTATGTATTGTGACATAAGTGGCAAAATTTTTTGTTTTTTGAATAAAATTCTGCAAGAGTCACTATTACCACAACCAATAATAATTCTGATTACTTTCTTTTGCATCTGAAAAATTTGTATACTGTGACAAGAATTTCCCAAAAATATTATGACTGTATGAAAAAGAAAATGACAGATCGACATGCATCACTTAAACAATGATACATAAACATGTCCCATACACAGCCTGAGACCATCCACTTTCTAAGGCAATTTCCTTATTCTACTACAAGGCATTCATTACTTTCTCTACTTATCATGAACCATGGACCAAACCCAAACCAACTTTATAAAGAAAACAACAGATCAGCTTACTATAATTTCATTTTGCTGAACACTGCCAGGGAAAATTAATCTTCAACTAAAAATAGTACAGGTAAGAGATACACAATAAAACGCTGTGCAACTGATATATGCATTTACTTTCGGCCCAATAACGCCTGCAGAACTGAGCAGAGAGTTCATACAATATACAACAAATTATGAATGTATACAAATACCAATAAATACAGTCATAAGCATTATTTACATTATATACAAATATGCAATTCTTGTAATAAACTGTACTACAGTATATGCAAAATCATTCATATCACTCACTACCAACTTCTACTTCCTCAATAAGTCTTTCAGCAACATGGCTTTTACCTTCAGTCTCTTTCAAAAGGACGTATAACTTGTGCAGCAGGGACATTTAGAAAATGGGCATGTCTGTGCATGTAACACCACAGAGAACTTCTTTATCGTTTCTCAGTACCAAATTATATGCTGAAACTGAGGTTAGCTTTATTTTTAATATAAATTAGGCCACCTCAAATAGCTCTATTAAGAACTGTGTTGCCAAATACAATGGAAACTTTATCACAGAACAAACATCAAGTCTTCATAATTAACCGCAGAAAAACGCTACAGTAAGGAAAGCGAATAGATAATCAGTTGAAGAGTGGGAGGTGATAGAAATCATAGCCACGTTTGCCCTTAACTGCCCAGTAAATGTATACCACATGATAAGCTCCCGGAATGAAACAGATGAAGCCCGCAATGAAGAACACAAATGCTTGTATACCTGGCATGGGCAAGCAAATTACCACAATGCCTGTAACTAAAAGACCTGAAACAAAATAACAAGAGTGAATATATTAATTCAAAGAGAAAAGCCTACACAAAATCATGCAAAGGAACTGACAATTCACAACAGGCACACAACAGAAGGTTTTCATGTAAAGACCTGCCTGAACCATTGAGATACATTGAAGTAATGACCTTCAAACTAAAGCCAGGGATAAACATCAGACAAGTTCAAATATTTTCTGGTAAATGCATATGACAAGTGACCTTAAACTTATTTCAGACACACACATCATACAAGCTAAAATGATTTCTTGTGAACATAAATATAACTGTAATTAGTACTTCAAGAAGAGAAACTCCCAGTGACAATACATAAAGATGTACAACGGGTTCATCAAAGATAATGTATTAGCAACTAGTGAAAGACATGGTAAGGATCACATCCTTCAGCAAAATGCAATTAATAATAATAACAATAATAACCAAGTACTTTTGGCCAGTAATGCATCTAATTTATTACACAATAATACAACTTTAGCTAATGGAATAACTTTTGTTGATAACCTTTTAAATCAAACAAATGACAACATTAAACCAAAGAAAGTGAGAGTTAAAAAAATGCATTTTTCAGATTACTTATCCGATAGACAGTCACTAAAAATCTATCACAAGAAAATTAGGCGATTAAGAAAGCTTATGAACTTTTACACCACAAACATTTCGACCTACCTAATTTATTGTGTCTGACCAAACACCACTTACAACAAATAGAACTAGAACCTACATACATAGAAAACCATGTACTAGGAGCTAAATATTGCAGACAGCCTATTCAAAAAGGAGGTGTTTGCATTGCTGTTCATAAAGTCCACAATGCACTACCATAAATTTAGGCAGATACTTTTCAGACCAAGACACTGAAGCTTGTATAAATCAACTTGATTCTACCTATGCAAAAATTATACCTGAAGATGAGACCAGTGTGGTTTTGAATCACTGTGTAGTATCTTTTATTTGCAGTGATAATGGAAATAGTTTGAAATCATGTCAGTGATATGTCATTTGTATTTTAGCTATTTATATATCTCCAGTGACTAAATTCAATAATGTTATAGCTCAATTAGACATGGTACTCCAAACATTACATAATCCTAGACCAGATCAATTTATATATGGCAATATAAATGTAAATCACCACAATGACAGTGGCAGGAAAAGTCAATAGGATGCTCTATTAAACTCTTACAATTTATTTACTACAATTAATTTTTGTACAAGATGTAATAATGATTCTATTTCTGTTATTGATAATATTTTTAGTGATCTCTACGATGAATGACTATGAGATAATTCCCATAATTAATCAACCTTCTGATCATGACACACAACTTATAATTTTAAATAATATTAAGAACTAGCCATATGAGCATCAATCTTATTTTACAAGAAACATTAATAAATACACTACGGCGAACGTTTGAATCAAACTAAGCTATGAAACATGGGGTTCTGTTATCAATGGGGATGATGTTATTGTAATTTTTAAATCTTTTTTTAAACCCTTATTTAAGGATTTTTATTCCAGTTTCCCATTTACAAAACAAATAACGTAGCAAAAAATACTTCCTGAATAACGTCACGGATAAAAACTCATGTAGACAAGAAGGGGAACTCTACTTAGCAAGCAGCAATAGTAATAATTCAACCATAAAAAAACATCACAAATCTTGTTGTAAAATATAGGCAAATGTTATTAAGGAGGCTAAAGGATTAAACTATGTTACTCAGAAAACAAATCTGAATGATACAAGATGGTAAAGTTGAAAATGGGCAAGAAAGCAAATAATGTTAATATACACCCTTTCAACATTGCTAATTGGATGATCAATAGCCAACAAAACATTGCAGATACTTTTAATAACTATTTTCTTTCAAAAGCTGAGAGCATTGATGTCAATAAAAACACATAACAAAATTAACAGTCATACAATTAACGACAGTTCCATGCAATTTATGTCACAAATTTTCACGACACCATATACAAATATAAAACTTAAGCCCACATGGATTAAAGAAATTTAAAAATTAATGAAATCTCTTACAAGCCAAAAAATTCATATGGATATGATTAAATTTGCACTAAGTTACTAAAAATAGGCTCTCCTTTTGTAAGTTCACCCTTAAATTATACGTATTAAAACACATTTCCTAATCAATTAAAATTTTCAGTAATAAAGTCATTATACATACAAGGTAATAAACACAGTGTCATATCATATTTATTTTCTTTCCGTAGATCAGTACAGGATTACATAATCCATATGGATATGGAAATCGTCATATTTGTTGTGATTAAGGGGTGACATCAACACAAGTGTGTACAACAATCATGTGGTTATTTAGTATAATAAATATAATAAAATATGACAGTACGAATTTAGTGTAACAAAATATAATAACGATAAAAAATAAAAATTAAAGTACACTAAAAATAATAATAACAGTAAGATACAAATAAAAATAAAGATAGTGGAGTAAGTTAGAAGCAATTAGAGGTACTCTTTTAGTAGGAAATTATCCTTTGTTACAGATAGTGGTTGGATACACACAAACATTTATAATACAGACTTGTAATTAAAGAGAAGGAACATGTATCCCAACGCCCTCAAGTGTCAGTTCAGATCATGTCAAATTTTAGCTGTGGAGTTCAAAATATTCATCTAGAGAATAATAAGAATTTTCACGTAAGTATTTTTGTAACACTGCTTTAAATTTTTTGGATTATCAACCTCTCCTTTTATGTAAAAGGGACACATGTTAAACACCGTAACACCTATACAGTGTACACCCTTCTGGTATTTTGTCGCATTTACAGAGGGTTGGTGTAAGTTTGCATGCTGTCTAGTGTTAATCTGATGTATCTCATCATTTACCTGGAATTGGTTGCTTCTTATCACGAACAACAGAAGGGAAAGAATATATTGAGAAGGGAGGGGTAGGATTTCCAAGTTAAGAAACAATTTTCTGCGTGAGTCTCTACTTCTGCAGCCCATCACGATTCTGATAATCTTCTTTTGCAACCTGAAAATCTTAATACTGTCTGGCGAGTTCCCCCAGAATATAAACAATAGGTCATTATAGAGTGAAAGTAGGAATAGTAAATCATTTTTAAAGTATCTAACTATTGACTTATATTGATATATAAATTCCTTTTATTCATTAGATGAATACTTTAATGTTAATAAAAAGACTTAAAAAGTAAAGGTAAAGTGATCCTGTTACAGGCCTGATGTGGCCCAGAGGGTGGGTAGATGCGTAGCTCTATTCTTCCATGACCGCAGCACACCCTGGCCGCACTTAATCCCCGGGAAAGAACCAGTACCCATTTTACAGGAGGCTGGGTGAGCCCCAGGGCCAGTCTCGACGGGTGCAAAATCTCGTCCCCACCGGGATTTGACCCCAGACCATTCAGCCTGTAGTCAGTTGCTATACCGACTGAGCTACCAGCCCACAATAAAAAGACGTATGGGCAGCTAATCATCCTACATATGATAAGTCTGTATTCGATATCCCTCAATGTATTACTTAATCAATAATTGTTCTAAAATAACTCAATCTGTTTTCCTACTTGTATATATGTTATCATGCACTCAAAGTGTTATCTTACTTTTTTATATAAAGTTGTAATAATGTATGCACTGTAATCCTTGTTTATAATTTGTTTGTACATTTAACCCACTTATACTTGTTCTATAACCAGTAGGTTTCCTAACCTTGTTGGATAATTTGAATGTAAATAAATAGATGAAAATAATATCAAATGCAATGAATTATATCACATAATAATAATATTTATATTGAACAGCTACACACCAGTTCCCACAATTAATAGCACAACAGCTGCCAAGACCATTTTCCAATTCTCCCTGATTTTTGGGTGCCTCCAACAAGATTGTGTTGGATCAAACATCCCTGTATAGAATCCACCATCCTGGATTAGAGAGTCGCTGTCTCTTGATGTAGCCTATTTCAGAGGAAACAAAAAGTCACACGTTATTTGTGGTCACTGCAATCCTGCACATCCATTAAACAAAATAACAGAAAACTTACATCATCTGACGTCTTGAATCTTGGGACTGTACTTGTAACTGTACTGGCACTTCTCATCGGATCCTCTACACGCACTATAATACTATCCTCCGATGTCACATTTCTGTTTTTCGGTTTCAAAGGTGATCTTTCTGTTGTCGAACCATAAACACGAATGGCTTCATCGTTTTCTTCTTCAAAAGCATCATCAATGGTGAACTTCGGTTCACGGGGCCCAAAAACCCCCGCCATTTTCTCAATAAATTTTGCTATATGGATACAATATTTTATTTCTTGGTCTTGTCTCTTCACAACTCTGTGTGTTTACAACCAGTCACCAGGTAAATACATTCGATTAGCAACATGCACATTAACCTGCCATCAATCACCAGAAAACATTTTTCACCGCTTCTCAGACGTACCTAGTGCCTACACTTGTGTCAGACTGTAAGTCTCTCTGATTACGATCTACTGTATCATGGTTACGTTTGTGTTGAACTAATTGAAGATAACATATTTTGTTACAAAATGATGTTTCCATTCAGAATGTCAGAACATTTACAGTTTACGTATTTTCAACTATTCTCAGAAAAACAGACTACTTCAACATAAGAATAATCTAGTACTATTATACGACCACAGATAACATATAACTGTAATGACATGGGTAAACTTAGTGATCCGGACTTACATAGTGAATTTTGGATTTTACTGTTGGTAGGACTGGACCTCGGAGTCGGGGAATAGTCTAACTCGAGAAGCTGAGGTGTTTGGATACGAAAACAAAGAAAGTGGGTGTGGTTCAGTGTATTTGTGCTAGATGCCTCAAAAAATGGCTTTAGAACGCCACCTATTCGACCTTTAGGGATTAATTGACGTGTGTACGTAACATCTGGCGACCGTGACGGGACTGATAAGTCAAGTGGTGCGAATGCTAGCATGGATGTGGCGCTTTATAAACAATTGCAAGACGTCCACATGTAAAAGAAATGGAGAGCTCGGTGTAGATGAGCTGAATTTTGCCGAACATTTGGTCTTTAGACTTGTGCAAGAAGAGTCTTTTGATGGAATTGGGGACAGCCGACTGGCTTCATTGAACCCATGTGTGGATAATGGGTTAATTAGGATGAGAACAAAATTGGTCCTGCGGCAGGACACTTTTGAATTCCGATGTCCTGTTATTTTAACTTCCGAACACACAGTTGTGAAGAGACTGATCTGGGACAGGCACGTGACACACTGCCATGCTGGTGTGCAACTGCTGATGAGCATTCTAGGAGAGCACTATTGGATTCTGGGCGGGCGAAGAGCTATTAGATCTCTAATATCCAAATGTGTAAGATGCCGTCGTTTGCTGGCCGCAGGATGGATTCTGCAGTTGCTCCTTTGCCGGAGGACAGGGTGAAAGATGCTTCAGTCTTTGAAATATGTGGGATCGACCTTGCGGGGCCTTTATTTCTTCGTGGAGAAGAAAAGGCTTGGATTTGCATTTTCACCTGCGCAGTGTTTCGTGCCGTTCATCTTGAGTTGATAATGTCTGTCTGCTGGAGCCTTTTTGCAGGCTTTGAGAAGATTTATTGCACGAAGGGGAAGACCATCCACCATCTACTGTGACAATGGGACCAACTTTGACGGAGCTGAGGGTTCCTTAAAACGATTGGATATGGACTTGGTGTTTAAGTACAGTTCTGCTCAACGGATTTCCTGGAAGTTCAATCCACCGGGAGCGCCTTGGTGGGGTGGATGGTGGGAGCGCCTGATTCGAGTTATCAAGCAGCTGCTAAGAAGAGCTTTGGGAAGGGCCTGTCTTACCTACCAGGAACTTGCTACCATCCTGTGTGATTGTGAGGCAGTAGTGAACGCAAGGCCCTTAACGTATATGTCTTCAGACGGAGCTGACCTGTCGCCATTGACTCCGTCCTTTTTTCTCCTATATGTCCGAGAGGTGGGTGTGCCGGACTGTGACGTATTGGATGCCAAAGCTCTTGACAAAGGATGCGATTTTCACAAGAGTTGCACCTCTGTCTAAGGAAGCGTTTCGTCAGGAATATCTTGGGCTGCTTGTGCATTGTGGCAAGAGAGAGGGGTGCCTTCGGGACGTGAAGGTGGGAGAAGTTGTCCTCGTGGGTAGTGACTATGCCAACAGCCTTACGTGGCCTTTGGCTCAAGTTTTGGAGCTGATCCCGGGTACTGACGGAGTTGTGGGAGTTGTGCGACTGAAGACAGCATCTGGGGAGTTTCTCCGACCAGTACAGAGGTTGTATCCTTTGGAAGTCCGCAATGACAAAAACATATGGACGTCCCCTAATGATGAATCTTGTAATGTTCCCCTGTCCCTTGCGGTGGAGGCTCCTGTTGCGCCGGAGGTGACACCTCAGATTAAAACCCGCTCTGGGAGACTAGTGAGAGCTCCAAAGCACTATGACATGTGAGGAATGTTGAGGATGCTCGTCATCCTCAAGGCGGGAGGATGATGCGGACTTACATAGTGAATTTTGGATTTTACTGTTGGTAGAACTGGACCTCGGAGTCAGGGAACAGTCTAACTTGAGAAGCTGAGGTGTCAGGACACGAAAACAAAGAAAGTGGGTGTGGCTCAGTGTATTTGTGCTGGATGCCTCAAAAAATGGCTTTAGAACGCCACCTATTTGATGTTTAGGGATTAATTGACGTGTGTACATAACACTTAGATCACAGATCATCTAGTACTAGGTGATCTGTACTAGATAATCTGTGGCACAGATTACTACTGATCTGTGGCCCTGAACAACATAATATGAACACACTGGCTCGCCCCGTGCAACCGAACATTGGACGGCCTATCATTAGCGACTTAGCTACTGCTGTTTCGTTCCTTATTCAGGTGCAGTACTTAATTACTTACTCCATGGTGCAGAGTC
>Ga0209755_10007912_pt1 | contig 11458 bp, 7 predicted proteins | sample TergutCo191P1_FD_187301 | JGI IMG/M metagenome (GOLD analysis project Ga0209755, IMG submission 187301) | Cornitermes sp. P1 segment gut microbial communities from Petit-Saut dam, French Guiana - Co191P1 (SPAdes) (version 2) | ecosystem: Host-associated > Arthropoda: Insects > Digestive system >...
TGCTTTTCAGCCTCCGGGTGGGCATGAAGAAATTGAGCAGCGGGGCCAGATGCGCGTAGACCTCGGACAGGAGGGCCAGTTCCTCGACCCCCTCCAAACGGTCGTAGCCGACGTACTCGCGGACCACAGCACCGTTCTTCTGCTCGACGAAGCAGTTGTCGTTCTTGTTTCGGCTGCGGCTCCTCGTAAAGGCGATGCCCTCCCTTGCGCACCACGCCTCGGTCGCGTGGTTGATGAATTCCGAGCCGTTGTCGCTGTGGAACTCGGAAACGGGGAGCGGGACGGAGGCCCTGATGCCCGAAAGCTCCTGGAAAACCCACTTGTGGGCGTTGTTCAGCGTCGCGCGCGGCTCTACCCAGCCGGAAAACACGTCGGTGGCGGTCAGGGTGTGCAGGTATTGGCCGCTGGTGGCCAGCCCGCAGTGATGAACGGTGTCGATTTGCCAGAAACCGGGCTTCTTGCGCTCCTCCGGCGTGTAGAACGTGCGTATCGGGATGCGGCTTTTCAGCGAATCCTCCGGTTTCGCGAGGCTTTTTCCCCTCAGCGCGAGGGCCGCGCGGTCTTTGCGCAGCCTCCGGTCGATGGTCGCGGGGCTTATCCTCGCCAGCTTCGCCGCAATCTCCGGCGTTATGCCGAAGGCAGGCCGCGACGCGATGCAGGCGATCTGTTGCCGCAGCAAAGGGGCGAGTATCTTCCCGCACTTGTACCAGAAGAACGCCCAGACCTTGCGGAGGCTGCCGATGACCTCGTCGTCGTAGACAGACCTTCCCTTCCGGTTGCCGGGCCGCCTCTTCTCCGGCTTGAGTTTTACGGTTCGGCCGTTCGCATGTACCGTGGCCTGTCTTGCCGGTTTCGCCCCCAGCAGTCTGACCGCCGATTTCCTGTGGTAGCCGGTCAGTCCGGTGAACTCGTCCAGAACCGTCTTTTTCTCTTTCCTTGTCGCTTTTTGGTAACGGGGCCTGTATTCCCGCGTTACGGCCTGCCTCTCTTTCATGTTCAACCCCATTCGGACGCCCTCCTGCCGGCGTCCTTAGTTTAATTTGGGTAACATTTTCTATTTGAGGCACGACCTCCTTTCGGTAACATTTTCAATGAGGCAACGCGTCATCTTGACAAAACGCAGCCGATGTGTATACTTCCAGCAGAGGTAGGTAGAAAAATGACAGGATGGGATATTTTGAGCGGAATAATGAGCAGTTTCCCCCCGGTCGCTGCGACTGCGGTGCTGGTTGCGGCTGCGATCGTTTTCATCGTGGGATTCGCCAGGAATGGGCACAGTTTCCTGAAGTATGGCTTCAAGCAGGTTGTCGTGATCAGTTCGCTTGAAAAGCGTTTCGACAGCTTGGAAAGCAAGTTCTCGGAAGTCAAAGACGAAATTGACGGCCTGCGTACGGAAGTCAAAGCCGAGATCGACGGTCTGCGCACGGAAGTCAAAGCCGAAATCGACGGCCTGCGTACGGAAGTCAAAGCCGAAATCGATGGCCTGCGTACGGAAGTCAAAACCGAAATCGATGGTTTGCGTACCGAACTTACGACGATAAAGACGAACCACTTCGGGCATCTGAAGAACTACCTTGGCGTTCTGAACGGCGTTCTGCTTGACAAGGATATCATAGACAACGAAACCAGGGCCAGGCTGGACAACGAGATCCGCGGCATGTAGACTCCTCCAAGTAGCGGTATTTTGCAAAAATAAAACGGCAAACTCATGCGCGCCGCCGTTATCATCGATTACCAAATGGTAAAACATGACATAGAGTCTTTCGGTGGCAAGGGCGACGGCGTTACCGACAATTCCGCCGCTTTTGCAAAGGCGTTTTTGACGATAAGGGAATCCGGCGGCGGCATCCTGCGCGTCGGGAAGGGCACTTGGAAAACCGGCCCGCTGGAGATATTCTCGCACACCACCCTTGAGTTGGACGAAGGTGCCCTCGTCTCGTTCATCCCCGATCCTGCGCTTTATCCCCCGGTGTGGACGCGTTGGGAGGGGGTGGAATGCCACGCCATGCATCCTTGTGTTTTCGCCTCCGGGCAAAAGGATATCGCCATCGTGGGGAAGGGCGCGCTTGACGGAAAGGGCAGGTACTGGTGGGATAGGTATCGCGAGAAAAGAAGGAAGGGCCAGACATTGCCCGAAACCCCCGAGGAAATCGCCTTGGCGGAGCTGAACCGGGGGTTCGAAGGCCAGCCTGGCGGTGGCGGCGGCAGGGAGATGCAGTTTCTGCGTCCGCCGCTGGTGCAGTTCTTCGAATGCTCCGACGTGAGGCTGGAGGGGGTTACCCTTAAGAATTCCCCTTTCTGGACGCTTCACCCGGTGTACTGTACCGGTGTTTCGATCATGGGGCTTACGATTTTCAACCCAAACGATTCGGTCAACACCGACGCGATAGACGTCGATTCCTGCCAGAACGTGGTGATCGAAGGTTGCAACCTCTCGGTGGGGGATGACGGGATCACCCTCAAGTCAGGCTCCGGCGAGGACGGAATTCGCGTGGGCAGACCTTGCAGGGACATCCGGATCAAGGGCTGCACGGTGGAGGACGGCCACGGCGGCATCGTAATCGGCAGCGAGACGGCCGCGGGTATTTTTGACGTGCAGGCCGAGGACTGCATTTTCAGGGGAACCGACCGCGGTATACGGATAAAGACGCGCCGCGGAAGGGGGGGACGAATCGAGAACCTCGACTTTCGGGGGCTGACCATGGAAAACAACCTTTGCCCGGTGGTCATCAACATGTTCTATAAATGCGGAGCCAGCCCCTCGGACGCATATTTCAGCCAGGAGGCGCTTCCGGTCGGGATCACCACCCCGCAGGTCAGGAACGTGCGCATCCGGGACGTGCGCGCCACGGGTTGCCGCGCGTCGGCCGGCTTTTTCGCGGGTCTGCCGGAATCACCGGTGGAGGATCTCGACATCAGCCGCTGCGAATTTTTCGTGGACGAACAGAGCGAGACGCGTCCCGTCGAGTCGGACATGTTTTTCGGGGTTCCCGATACGCCGGAGAAAGGCATCCGGCTGCTCAACGTTAAGGGGCCTAGGTTCAACGATATTTCGGTGCAGGGGGCGACTAGGGTCTTTGTTTTCGGCTGAAATACGATTATACTATAAGCATGAAGTTGGGAACGGGCAGAAAGAAAATCGGCCTTTTGCTTGCCTCGGTTCATTTCGGGGTTTCGAAAAAGTCCTGGAAGGATTTTGCCCGCGTCGCCGCGCTTGAGAACGCCAGTCTCTTTATTTTTCCCGGCGGCAGGCTCAATGCCGAAAGGGACTTCGAGAACCTCCGAAACCATGTCTACAGGCTTGCGAACGATGGAAACCTGGATGGTTGCATCAGTTGGAGTTCCACCATACGATATGGTCAGTCGAGAAAGGAGTTCGAGGAATTTCACGCCGGGCTGGAGCCGCTTCCATATGTTACCGTGGCTTTCAAGTCGCCGGGGCATCCCTGCGTGGATTTCGACTCCTACAAGGGGATGAAAACCCTTGTCACTCACTGCATACGCCAGCACGGCGCCAAAAAAATAGCCTTCCTGCGGGGGCCGGACTTTCATCAGGCTGCGCGGATGCGTTACGAGGGTTACCGCGACGCGTTGATGGAGGCGGGGATTATCAGCGTCAAGGAGGTGAAGTCTGAAAACCTTTCGCCGCTGGTTACGGATCACTTCGACTGGGAGGCGGGCAGTTACGCGGCGGAGCAGCTTCTGCGGGATCGCTCCCTGATTCCCGGCAAGGACTTTGACACCTTGGTCGGTTCCAGCGACATGATGACGCTGGACGCCACCGATTATTTCGCGCGGCACGGCTACCACATTCCGGGGGACTACCACGCCGTCGGCTTCAACAATTCCGAGGAAAGCTGCGTCGCCGAATGTCCCCTTTCGACCGTCCAGCACCCCGACGCTAAGATGGCGGAGGAGGCTTTTGGCATGTTGCTGCGGATGCTGGACGCCAGGGCCACCGACAAAAGCATGTCCGGGCAGTGCGCCGACGTTCTGCTGGACACCGAGGTGATAATACGGGAATCCTGCGGGTGCTCCGGCACCTACGGTTTCTTGGAAAGCATGCCCGATCTGCCCGAACCTCCTCAAGGCAAAGAAAGGGAAATCATGAGAAAGCTGGCCGCCAGGCACCTTGGGCCTTATTCCGCGGTCATGGACACCGTCGTCGCGCCGATAGTGGACGCCCTGTTCGAGGAGGACTCGGCGTTGTTTTTCCCCCTTTTCGAAAAGGCCCTCGCCGGCTTCTTTGGCAGGGACGGGGATACCGAAAGTATCCTGCGGCTTATAGACGACATCAAGAGGGGGGATTACGGTCTTTCGGGGAAAATCCGCGGCATGGAGGCGGCCCTGTGCCGCAGCGTGCTCAAGGTTCGGGGGCAGTTTTCCGCCCGCAGGGGATTCGAGAAGGACAGGTGGAACAGGATACTCAGCTCCCTGAAACGCGACCTGCTGGAAACCGGCGATCGCTTTTCCCTTGTACAGACCCTGGCCTGGCATCTTCCAAGGATGGGCATCGAGACCGCGGCGGTCGTGCTGTACGAAAACGAGATGACCTCGGTTTTCATCGGGGGCTTTTCCTCCGAGGGAACGAGTCCCGTAAGGGAGCAGCGTTTCCCCGCCCGCCTTCTTGTCCCGGACAGCTTTAGGGAGTGCCTGGGCGAGGGCGTTTTCATGGTTCAGCCGCTGTTCATAGAGAACCGATCCCTCGGCTACCTTGTCCACGATTTTTCCGCGGATGACGGGGTGATTTTCGAGGAGCTTAGGTTCTCGGTGAGCTACGGGTTAAGGGGCGTGCTTCTCGCCGAGGAGACGGCCCGCGTAAGGCGCGTCGCGGAGCGGACGGAGCAGGCCAAGGCCGAATTCCTTCATATATTAGAGGACGGTCTGTACACCTCGGTGTCGTCCAAGGAAGCCGGCAGCATGATGGATTTCGTCATGGCGAGGACGGACGGTGTTTCCCTTCATAAAGTCGTTTTCGACATAGAGGAGTTGATTCCCGGGATTGGGAGTTTCCCCCTGCTTTCGGGCGACCCGTCCCGGCTTGCCCAGTGTTTCTCGTTGATCAAGGAAAAGTATCCCGTGCGGAAGGCCGGCGCTTCGGGGAATCCCGCCGCGGCCGGGTGTTCGGCCCGGATGACTTACGAGGGGCTTGCCGTCACGTTCCGGGGGACGCCGATTGTTGGGACATCGGAAGGCGAAAAAGGGGGAAGGGCGGAAAAGGTGCGGCAGTTCAGCCTGCTTCTCGCGGAAAGGATTATCCTGATGCACGGGGGCGATTTGTCCGTTCACAAGGATCGCTGCACGGTAGTCCTGCCTTGGACTACGCTGACGGGGCAGGAGCCGCACGGAAACAAGGTGAGTTCCCGCGATCAGGTGCTGGTGCTTTCGGGGCCGGATTCCCTGCCCCCAGGCTTTTTCGACCTGCCGCAGGTGTACGACGCGGAAACGGCCCGCGCCGGCGGCATCGCCTTCATCGCCTGGAACGCCGTAGCCGCGGGTACCGGGGATCTGGTGAAGATAGCCGGCCTGCGGCAAAGGGAGGGTTTCGGGGGCGTTCCGTTCCTCTGTTACGGGATGCCCGCCGGGGCGAGGGAAGCTGACGGCAATGCCACCGGCCCCGCCGCCTCCCTGATTGATATGGTGGAGGTCGCGCTCAGCCCGCTGAAAAAGGGGAACATCCTTTTCATCGGCCCCAAGGAATACTGGACGGAAAAAATCGACCAGTTCGCGCCGGCGGATGGGGAGCACGACAAGGAAAACCGCCCGGGGAAAATCCGCATAGACTCTATGTCCTATTTCAACGAGACGGTGAGCGAGGTAAGCCCCCTGCTTATAGTCATGGACAGGATTGACGTTAAAGCCGCGTCCGCAGTGCGCCGGCACCCGCTGACGGTGACTGCTCCCATAATCATGATTGGCGACAAGGTGGACAGTCAGGCGGACATTCTCGCGCTGAGCCGATTCCCCAGGCTGGTAATCTGCCACCAGGCGATGCTGACCTCCCCGGATTTCCAAAAGCGCGTGCGGGAAATCATCGAGGGGAGCGAGATTCTGCCCCAGCACACCGGCATGCTTGTGAAGAAAGCGATTCTCTATTTCGACCAGAACGCCGGTTCCTACATATCCCGCTGGAAGCTGGCCGACTCGGTGAACGTGAGCGAGGACTACCTTTCCCGCATTTTCCACCGCGAGATGGGGCTTCCCCTGTGGGACTACCTGAACCGCCTGCGGATATTCGTCGCGGCCGATCTTTTGCTGCAGACCGACGAATCGATTCAGGCCATAGCCCTGCGGACGGGTTTTCAGGATCAGTCCTATTTTTGCAGGATTTTCAAAAAGATATACGGCGTTCCCCCGGGGCATTTCCGGCGGCATTGAAACTGCAGTTTTAAGAGCCTCTGGCTTGCAAAACTATTGCCATAAACGCCGGTATAATCCAAGAAGGGGCCATTATTTTCCGGAGCTTGTTGCATAGACTGTTACAGTATGGGAAACCCAAGTAAAACGATGCAAAAATATCAACTCTTGCGGGAAATCGGACGGCATCGATCGGTATACATCCTGCTGCTTCTCCCGCTGGTCTACTTCATCATCTTCAGATATATCCCCATCTGGAATGCTCAGATTGCGTTCAGGGATTTCGAGCCGCTTATAGACATTCCTGAAGATCCCTTCATGCAGGAGCTGCTCGGCATCGAGCCCAACGCGAACAGGACGCGCGGTGTTTTTAACAGCGTGTGGGTTGGTCTGTACCACTTCAGGCACTTCATCAACTCGTTTTTCTTTTGGGAAATCATGCGGAACACCTTGGGGTACAGTTTTGGCAAGCTCCTTTTCGGGCTCCCCGTGGCGATACTCCTTGCGGTGATGATTTTCGAATGCACCAAACCCGGGCTTGCCAAGGCCGTGCAGACTCTCGCCTATCTTCCGCACTTTTTGTCGTGGGTCATAATGTTCGGTATATTGCAGACGATTTTGTCCCCGGATGACGGCATCCTTAACGATGCGATCCGCGCTTTCGGGGGTGAGCCTGTCGCCTTTCTTACCAATGTCCGGGCCTTTCCCTGGATCGTGATTCTTTCGGATGCGTGGCACACGATGGGCTGGAGCGCGATTATCTTCATCGCCGCGTTGATCGGCATCGACCCCACCTTGTTCGAGGCGGCGACCGTCGAGGGCGTAAGCGCGAGGCAAAGGGTGTGGTACATAACCTTGCCGTCGATTCGTCCGGTCATAATCATGGTCGTGCTTCTGCGGCTCGGGACTATTTTGGATGCGGGCTTCTTGCAGATATTCATGCTTTATTCGCCGGCGGTTTACAGTGTGGCTGACATTGTAGATACTTGGGTGTACCGTCAGGGCCTTCTGCATCAGCAGTTCAGCCTTGCGACTTCGGTGGGTTTGTTCAAAGGTGTCGTTGGTTTGGCCTTGATTTTGACGGCCAATTGGCTGACCAAGAAACTCGGCGATTCTTCGATGTTCTAAAGGGAGCGGATTTATGGCGAATGGACTTATCATCACGTTTCTTGCAATCGCCGTGGTTATCGCGGTTGTTGTGTTCTTCAATTTTTACCACTCGTCGGGAAAAAAAGGGAGCGGTATAGGGAAACAAGGTTCCGCCATAAGGCTTTCGGCGGGGGACAGGCTGTTTTATGTGGGCATCGACCTGTTTCTTGTCTTCATCTTTCTTATCGTTGCCATTCCGATGTGGAGCACGATAACGCTTTCCTTCCGCCCCATGGGTTTTGCCGGCAGCACTCTGGAGGGGATGTTGCTTGCGCCTTGGAATTGGTCGCTGTCGGCCTACGGCGCGCTTCTTGGCAACGATGGTTTTCTGCGGGCTTTTACGAACAGTTTTAGGATACTCGCTTTCGGCGTGGCTACCGCGTTGTTCCTTACCGTTCCGATGGCCTACGGGCTTTCGGTAAAGACCCTGCCAGGACGAAAGTTCCTGGTCGTGCTGGTGCTTATACCCTACCTTTTCCAAGTCGGCCTTATTCCAACTTACCTTGTTGTTGTCGGCGTAGGGCTTTCCAACACCTTGGCCGCGGTGTACCTACCGTTTGCGATAAGCACTTACAATCTTCTTATCATGCGCCGCTTCTTCGAAGGCATTCCAGACGAGCTCAAGGAGTCTGCCCGGATTGACGGTGCGAACGAGATCAAGGTTCTTCTTCGGATTATACTTCCGCTTTCGAAGCCGATACTTATGACCATCGGCCTGTTCTACGGTGTCAGCTTCTGGAACGACTTCTTTAGTGCCATGCTTTACATCCACCAGGACGCTTTGCAACCGTTGCCCATACTTTTGCGGAATATCCTCATGGGCGCGGCCATGGCCGATGTCGTGGAAATCGGGGCCTTCGGCGATGCGCCTATTCAGGCGATAAGGGCGGCAAGTGTGTTCCTGGCCGCTGTGCCGATGATCCTTGCCTATCCGTTCATCCAAAAGTACTTTACCAAAGGAACCATGTTGGGGAGCGTGAAAGGTTAGACAAGCAAACGAAGCCGGGCGGATGTCCGCCTTTATTACAGTGCGAATTTTTTGTTAGGAGGATTGCTATGAAAAAACTGATGTTTGCGATTTTTGCGGTATCCATTATTATGTTTGCCGGCTGTCAAAGGGATGACGGGCTGGTAACCATAGAGTTGTGGTATGGTGCCGCGGTTACCGAAGCTGGCCCCCCCCCGCGGGACTGGCATGTGTTGCAAAGGATACGCGAGGAACTTGATATCAACCTGGTTCTTAGTTCGTTGCCCTCGGCGGAAATCGATCAGGATGTGCGGATAAACGCCGCCGGCGCGGGAAACAACTTGCCCGACCTGTTCATGGTGCGGCGCGGCCCGTTCATGAATCTGGTCAACGCGGGACTTATTGCTCCGGTTGATCACCTGTATGATCTCATGCCTGTCAGGAGCGCCCAGCGTTACGGCGAGGAAAGCCGCAGGTTCACCACGGTAAACGGAAGGTCTTTCGGTTTTGCGTCCCCCGGCGCGGCCCCGAGAAACGAGGGCCTGTTGATCCGCCAAGACTGGCTGGAAAACCTTGGTCTTGACGTTCCCGTCACCCTCGATGATTTTCTGAACGTGATGAGGGCTTTTACCTTTGACGATCCCGATGGGAACGGTGTCAACGACACTTGGGGTTTCGGTGCGTTTCAGGAGCTTACCCCCCACGAAGCCGGCCTTGGTCGCCGTTTCGATCCCATTTTCGGTGCCTTCGGCGTGGCCGGCACTTGGAACCTCAGTTACGAGGATGCAGGTCTCAATATCCGCAACCCCGCTTATTTCGAGGCACTTGGCTTCGTCAGGCAGATGGTCGAGGAAGGTCTTATAGATCCCCAGTGGACGGCCCTTCGGCGTGACGACTTTAGGGCCAGATGGCGGCAGGGGCGTTTCGGTATAATGCGGGAGCAGAATGCCGCGTTCGCCGCCCAGCACAACTACAGGGACTTTGACCTTCAATTCCCCGAGGGCCGCTGGATCGTCATAGACCCGCCGCTTGGCCCCCATGGTCATCAGTCCGTGGGAGTTGACACTCCCTCGTTCCGCATTTATGCAGTTTCCACCCGCGCTATAATAGACGGGAAGGGGCCGTATATCGCAAGGCTTCTTGAATGGATGACGGAAAACTATTTCCTGCTTGGCTGGGGCGTGGAAGGCGACAATTTCGTGTTCGATGCGAACGGCGTACCCTCGGTCGAGGGCATTCCCGATCGCTCCCGCGGATTCGATCAGCCGGCGATGCAACGTTACACCCAGTTGCGCAACAAGGTTTTCTACAACAGCGATGTCGAATTGGCCGCGCGGTTCCCCGTGTGGACTACGGTGGCTGGCAGGGAGATGAGCGCGCTTTGGACCTTGCGTGAGATGCAGGCAAGGCCCTGGACTCCGAACACTGGTGCGGACGCTCTTCCGTTGCCCAACGCCGATGTCGAACGTTTGTACAACCAGAGAATCGTGGAGTTCGTAACTGGCACGATTCCGCTTACCCAAGCGAACTGGAACACCTTCCTTGACGAGTTCGACAGGGTTGGCGGCGGGATTTGGGAAAACAACGCATTGACCGCGGCCAGGGAGTCGGGCTTTATTCAGGCTCCGTTGATTGCGGTGGCGGTCGAGTAATCGAGGCTTTTAAAAAGTATGGGAGGAAGTTCCGGTGATTGAGACAGCAGAAATGGGCGGGTCGGTTTCTGAGCGAATGGCCCGTTCGGTGATGGGCCGCTACAGGCCGGAAGAGATGCGCTGGCACTACGAGCACGGTCTTGTATTGCAGAGCATTTTTCTCTTGGGACAACGTACGGGGCAGGAGGAATTCTGCTCCTACGTTAAGTCTATGTACGATACCAAGATTACCCCCGGGGGGGATATCTTGACGTATCGCGAAAGCGAGTTCAATCTTGACCAGGTAAACCCGGGAAAGGTGCTGTTTTTGCTTCACGAAAAATATGGCGAGGAGAAATACCGAGTCGCCATCGAAAAGTTAAGGGAGCAGTTGCGGAAGCACCCTAGAACCAAAGCGGGCGGTTTCTGGCACAAGCAGATATATCCCTGGCAGATGTGGCTTGACGGCTTGTACATGCAGGGGCCTTTTTACGCCCAATATGCGGCCCGGTTTGGTGATGCCGCCGATTTCAAGGACATAGCTCTTCAGTTTACCGTGGTCGAATCCAATGCCCGCGATAACGAGACGGGCCTTCTGTACCACGCCTGGGACGAGTCCCGCGAACAGAAATGGGCGAACCCGGGCACTGGCTGTTCCCCCCACTTCTGGGGCCGCGCCTTGGGCTGGTACTGCATGGCTTTGCTAGACACCTTGGATTTTGTCCCGCCGTCCTGTCAGGATGCCGCTGATGCGCTTGTCGCCATAGCGCGCCGGCTTGTCGGCCCCTTGCTGAAATATCAGGATGCGGGGAGTGGCCTTTGGTACCAGGTTTTGGACAAGGGTTCCGAGGCGGGCAACTACACGGAAAGTTCCGCGTCATCTATGTTTGCGTATTTCCTGTTGAAGATGTTGCGCCTGGGTTTTGTGCCGAAGGATGACGAGGAACGGGTTAAGGCCGCCGCGGACAACGCCTACGGCGGGCTTCTTAGGCATAAGTTACGGGAGGATCCTGCTCCAGACAGGGAACTGCACCTTATCGACATTTGTTCGGTCGCGGGTCTGGGTGGAAACCCTTACCGCGATGGTTCGTACGGGTACTATGTCGGCGAGCCCAAGGCTGCCGACGACTTCAAAGGTGTCGGGCCTTTCATTTTGGCGAGCATGGAGAAAGAGGGACTGTTTCACGCATAGTGCGATACCTCTTTCACGGCCCCAACTGGGAAAGGAAGTCTGACAGCAGATCCCTGAATGCAGGTATGTTCCTTTCGCTGTTGTAATTGTGTCTGCCGCCGATTATCTGTTCGGCATCCAGAAAGAGCAGACGTTCTGCCTCTTGTTGTCTCGAATGCCCCC
>Ga0209755_10007913_pt1 | contig 11455 bp, 12 predicted proteins | sample TergutCo191P1_FD_187301 | JGI IMG/M metagenome (GOLD analysis project Ga0209755, IMG submission 187301) | Cornitermes sp. P1 segment gut microbial communities from Petit-Saut dam, French Guiana - Co191P1 (SPAdes) (version 2) | ecosystem: Host-associated > Arthropoda: Insects > Digestive system...
TTTTTGATTAATTCTTCACCTAACCTTTGCGCCATACAGCCGGCAATTACAAGCGTAAACTTCGATTTTTTTTTCTTGAGCCCCGCGTAATGCGCAATTCTTCCGAGCGTACGCTTCTCCGCCGTTAACCGAACAGAACAGGTGTTAATGAGAACGAGATCGGCGCTCTCTCCGTCAGCGGCTTCGATCCATCCCCTTTCTTTGCAGACAAGAACAAGCGCGGCGGATTCCGCGCTGTTCATCTGACATCCGTAAGTTTCAAAAAAATATTTCAAATTATTTTATGATCTTTTTTTCAAGCCAATCAGGAATTTAATTCCGTTCCAGATTCCTAATCCTAAAAGTCCGATCGCGCCGATAGTGAGAAGAACTTTCGAGAAAGGCTGAATAAGCGGTATCGGAATTTTAGAAAGAATAGTCAGCGCGCCCGCCGCGGTTAATACGAGTCCCGCTCTTTTATCCGCCAAATCTTTTGAAGTGAGAGAACCCAATCCCAACAGACCGACAAGCCCTCCGGCTAGAATACCTATTAACGGCGCGCTTGAAATTGCGCCTAACACGATAAGAAAAACGCCGGCGGCAGTGTAACCGACGGCGGATACTCCCATTTTTGATAAACTTGTTGTTGACGGAATATCGTCTCTTCTTTCAATTTCGTTCATATTTTTCTCCTTAAATTTTTGTTGTTATGTAAATTTACCAACTTCCCACGCTAATTTTATCGCTTTAAAAATTCCGTAAACAAAAAGCCCTATCGCGCCGACAACAAGAAAATATCCGGCGAAACCCGCGACAACTCCAAAACGCGGATTGGCAAGCAGCATCAAAAATCCGGAAACGGCTAACACAAGCGCGGGCTTGTAATTTAATTTGCGTTTGCGTATCAGCATCATCAAGCCGTAAAAAAAAGCAAATGATCCAAAGGCAAGTCCTACAGGTCTTATACGCATTCCGATAATCGCAATAGCCCCGATAACTATACCTCCCGCGATGCAAATAATTATATCTCTTCCCTTATTAGGAAGATTTTCTACTTCGCGATTTGCGTCTCTCCATTCAGATTCGTTTGACATTCAACACTCCTTAAAATCTATTTTATTGCGCATAACGTTACGCGCAAACATCTTCCGTATTCTGCGCCGCGTCAACTACATTTTGCAGCAACATCGCGATTGTCATAGGACCCACTCCGCCGGGTACTGGCGTAAAAAACGAGCATTTATCAGCAACAGCGGGATCAACATCGCCGCAGAGACGATAACCTTTTGCAGCCGCTTTGTCTTCCACTCGGTTAATTCCGACATCGATCACGCATGATCCTTCTTTTACAAGATCAGGCGTAATGAGATTCGGTTTTCCTGCTGCCGCTATCAAAATATCGGCTTGCAATGTATGGCTCGCTAAATCTTTTGTTCCCGTGTGGCAGAGAGTCACTGTCGCGTTATATTCGCGGCGTATCAAAAGATTCGCAAGCGGCTTTCCTACGATGTTCGATCTTCCGACCACGACAACCTTCGCGCCTGATACCGGAACCTGATATTCACGTAACAGCATCAGAACTCCGTGAGGCGTACACGGAAGAAAACCTTCCCTTCCTAAAACCATATTCCCGACAGAAACAGGATGAAAACAATCAACATCTTTGTTAGGTGCAACTGTATTATTCACTTTTTCTTCGTTGATATGTTTTGGCACAGGCGACTGAACTAAAATACCATGCACGCTATCATCTTTATTCAGATCGGCAATTATGGAAAGAAGCTCCGCCTCTGTCGTTGATTCGGGAAGCCTTAAATCGCGGCTTTCCATTCCCGCTTCGGCTAACGCTTTCTCTTTTGATTTAACATAGGAAAGGCTTGCCGGATCATCCCCGACAAGAATAACCGCGAGACAGGGAGCAATCCCCTTCTCCTTTAAGATAGCGGCTCTAGCCTTTACGCTCTCGCGAATCTTCAATCCAAGAGCCTTTCCGTCCATTATGATTGCCGGCACACTTCCTCCAAAAACATCGACCTTACAATGATTTTACACTGTTTACGGAAAAATTTCTATCGGTATGAAAGACAGTTTTTATCACACTTACAAAAATAAAGTTATAGATTGATTAAGACAGAAATTGTATAATAGTAAGGGTCAATTATTATATCGAAGTCTGGAGGAATTGTTATGCACATGGCTGACGCTCTTTTATCCCCCGCGGTTGGAGCCGCAATGTGCGCCGTTAGTACGGCTGCTATCGCTTATTCGGCTGTAAAAATCAAGAAAGATGAATTATGCGAAAAGAAGATACCTATTATCGGAGTTATGGGGGCATTTGTTTTCGCCGCGCAAATGATCAATTTTACGATTCCATTAACCGGTTCAAGCGGTCATATCGGCGGAGGGATTTTACTTGCCGCCATGCTCGGATCTTTCCCCGCGCTGCTTGCTGTGTCGGCGGTATTGATTATTCAATGCCTTTTCTTTGCTGACGGCGGTTTGCTCGCTCTTGGCTGTAATATTTTTAATTTAGGAGTTATTCCCTGTCTTGTAGTGTATCCGTTTATTTATAAACCGTTAGTTAAAAATAGTTTAACAAACACCAAGATTACGTTAGCCGCAATTATTGCGGTTATTGTAAGTTTACAGATTGGGGCGTTTGGTGTTGTTATGCAAACGCTGCTTTCAGGTATAACTGAATTGCCGTTTGGAACTTTTCTTCTTTTGATGCAGCCTATTCATCTTGCGATTGGCATTGTCGAAGGTATTGTTACTGCCGCTGTTATTTGTTTTGTTTATAAAATGCGCCCTGAAATTATCGAAAGCGCTTTTGAAAGAAAACAAATACAAAACAGCGTACCGATACGTAATATTGTTATTTGCCTTGCTATAATTACTGTGATTGTCGGCTGCGTTTTATCATTGTTTGTTTCCTCGCATCCTGACGGTCTTGAATGGTCAATCGAAAAGATAACAGGTTCACCGGAACTTGAAACAGGATATGATTTCATTGAAGAAGCGGGAGCGATTCAGGGGAAAACCGCTTTTTTACCTGATTACAATTTTAGAGACGCAGGTGAAAAAGGAACAGTTACCGGCACTGCTGTTTCAGGTATTACAGGCGCAGCGATAACATTCATTATTACCGGTATTGTTGTGTTTACGATTTATTTTGTTAAGAGAAAACAAAAAGGCGCGGTTCTTAAGAAACGCGGATCAGTTACAGCAAAATGAAAAACAAAATACTAACCTCTGCAATACCGCGTGAGCGGCGATCAAAATCGAATGCGCTGCGCACAGGTGTAGAGGAACTTTACGCGCTTGAACAGCTGGCATCAGGAAATACTGTTATTCACCGTTTGCATCCGCTTGTAAAGCTGTTGTCATCGGCGCTGTTTATTATAATTGTAGTTTCGTTTAACAGGTATGCTCTTGGGCGTTTGATACCATTTGTTTTGTATTCCGCGATTATCATCGCTCTTTCGGAAACGCCGTATTCAATGCTTTTTAAACGGTTTTTAATCGCGCTGCCGTTTTGCCTTTTCGCAGGAATCAGCAATTTATTTTTTGACAGAGCGGTTTTTTTTGAGATTGGCGGCATTACATTTAGTTACGGTTTTTTATCACTCATAACTATTTTATTCAAATCTTATTTGTGTGTAATTGCTGTATTGATACTTGTTTCTGTTACGCCTCTTGCGGAGCTTACACGCGAGATGCGGCGTCTGAGAATCCCCAATATTTTTATTATTATGTTTGAAATGACATACCGATACATCGGCGTTTTGCTGAATGAGTTATTCGCGATGAAAATCGCTTATTCATTGCGGAATACCGGCAAAAAAGGAACTGAAACGCGCCCGCTTCTTCAGATGCGCCCGCTTCTTCAGATGCGCCCGCTGCTTCAAATGCGCGATATGGGAAGTTTTACAGGTCAATTATTAATCCGAAGTTTTGATCGGGCGGACAGAGTTTATAACGCTATGAAATGCCGCGGCTACGCGTTTACTCATCAAAACATTTCACATAACGAAAAAAGATTGAATTACAGCGATATAATTTATTTTTTGGTTGTTTTATTATTTTGCGTAACATTGCGCGTCTTTGATGTAAATGAATTATACGAAAAATTATTAGTGAGTTTTTTATGATATTGAATCTTAACGATGTAACGGTTATTTACAAAGACAATACAAAAGCTGTTGAAGGAGTAAGTTTTTCCGCTGTTCAAGGCGAAAGTATAGCGTTAATTGGAGAAAACGGCGCGGGGAAAACAACACTTCTCCTTGCGATTGTCGGTATACTTGAACTGTCAGGCGGTCTTATCGAAGCGGACGGTATTCTGCTTACAAAAAAAACATTAAATGAAATCCGCAAAAAAATCGGGCTTGTCTTTCAGAACCCCGATGATCAGTTGTTTATGCCGTACATTTACGATGATGTTGCTTTCGGCTGCCGTAATTTTGGCATGACGGAAGATGAAACTAAAAACAGAGTTGATGAAACTCTTAATCTGCTGAATATTAGTCATCTCCGTAATCGTTCTTCATTAAAATTATCCGAAGGGGAAAAACGAATGGCGGCAATAGCGACTGTTTTAGCTATGCAGCCTTCGATTTTAATGTTTGACGAACCTACCGCTTTTCTTGATCATAGGGCGAGAAGAACGTTAATTGACACATTACAAAAATTACATCACACGAAATTAATTATTACACATGATATGCGTTTCGCCGAAGAAGTTTGTAATCGTGTAATTATTCTAAAAAACGGACGTATTGCCGCAGACGGAAGCAAAGCGATACTATATGACAAAGAACTAATGCAAAATTGCGGGCTTGAAGCTATACATGACACAGCGGAAAAAAACGGAGGGTGAAATTATTACACTGGAACAATTCTTTAAAGAAAACAAAAAGTGCGCTCTAGGTTTTTCGGGCGGAGTGGATTCATCGTATCTTTTGTATACCGGGAATAAATACGGCGCAAAAATCAAAGCGTATTTTGTAAAAACGGCGTTTCAGCCTGATTTTGAGCTTCGTGACGCAAGAAAAATCGCGGAAAATATAGGCGTTGAAATTACCGTTATCAAAAAAAATATTTTGGATAACGCTGAGGTTATTTCCAATCCGTCTGATCGATGTTATTTTTGCAAAAGATCAATTTTCACAACCCTGCACTCACAGGCTGTTGCTGACGGAATACCGTTAATCATTGACGGAACAAACGCGTCTGACGATATTTCCGATCGTCCCGGTATGAAAGCTTTAAATGAACTTTCTGTCCGCTCTCCTCTTCGTGAATGTGGAATTACAAAAGATGAAATTCGCTGTTTATCAAAAGAAGCGGGATTATTTACATGGGATAAACCAGCCTACGCTTGTCTTGCTACCCGTGTTCCTACGGGCATGACAATTACGCACGAATTATTACAAAAAGTTGAAAAAGCAGAAGATGTTTTATTTTCTTACGGGTTTTCTGATTTTCGCGTCAGGGTTGTTGGTAATTCGTCAAACAATATTTGCACGAAATTGCAATTACCTAAAGAGCAGATAAATAACTTAATAGAAAAAAGACAGGAAATTGTAAAAGCGATAAAATTATTTTTTCCGTCTGTTCTTCTAGATTTGGAAGGTCGTAATGAATAAACAAAAAACTTTGGAAATTTTAGAAAATGTACGATCAGGAAAAATTACTCCTGAAGACGCTTTATTAAAAATTCGCTCTCAGCCTTTTGAGGATTTGGGTTATGCGAAACTTGATCATCACAGAGAATTGCGTCAAGGCATACCTGAAATTATTTACGGAGCGGGTAAAACAGCGGAACAGATTTCAGGTATTGCGCAAAAAATGATTGACAGCGGTCAAGAATTAATTATCATTACCAGATTGACGCAAGAGACAGCCGATAAAATTAATAACGATTTACCTTTGCGCGGAAAACTTAGCTGCAAAATGCATTACCACGAAACAGCGCGTATCGGAATTATCGGCGAGATGCCAAAGCCTGACGGTATCGGAAAAATTGTAATCGCCACAGGCGGAACAAGCGATATGCCGGTTGCGGAAGAAGCGGCAATTACAGCGCAAGCGCTCGGTAATGATGTGGCGCGATTGTATGATGTCGGAGTCGCAGGGCTGCACAGACTGCTTTCAAATCTCGACGTAATTATGGAAGCAAGAGTAATTATCGCAATTGCAGGAATGGAAGGCGCATTAACAAGCGTTATCGGCGGACTTGTCGATTGTCCTGTTATCGGAGTTCCCACAAGCGTAGGTTACGGCGCTTCATTTAACGGACTATCGGCTCTGCTTACAATGCTCAATTCTTGCGCAAGCGGCGTTAGTGTTGTAAATATTGATAACGGTTTCGGCGCAGGTTATCTTGCCAGCATGATCAATCATCAAAAAAGTTAACGGAGGTTATATGAAAACGCTTTATTTAGAATGTAACATGGGCGCCGCAGGCGATATGCTTATGGCGGCTTTGTTGGAACTTCACGACAAGCCTGAAGAATTTATAAAAAAATTAAATAGCGTTGGAATTTCTGATGTAGTTGTTGCCGCAGAAAGATCAATTAAATGCGGTATAACAGGAACGCATATAAATGTTAAGATAAACGGAAAAGAAGAAGATACTGAACATGATCATATTCATCAACACAAACATGATCACCACCATCATGAGCACAATCATCATCACGAACATGATCACCATGACCATGAACACAATCACAATAGTTATCACGATATCGAACATCGTATCGGTCATTTGAATGTTTCTGATAATGTAAAAAAGAACGCGCTTGCGGTTTACAAATTAATTGCTGACGCTGAAAGCAACGCTCACGGCGTAGAGGTTACTCAAATTCATTTTCACGAAGTGGGAGAGATGGACGCAATCGCCGATATTGTCGGCGTTTGTATGCTCATTGAAGAACTTGCGCCTAACAATATTTTAGCTTCTGCGATTAATACAGGTTCGGGAAGCGTCCGCTGTTCTCACGGCGTTTTGCCTGTACCCGCTCCTGCAACCGCTTTTATTTTAAAAAACGTTCCAATCTACAGCGACCAAATAAACGGAGAGTTATGCACGCCTACAGGAGCGGCATTGTTAAAACATTTTGTAAAAGAATTTTGCGCTATGCCGATGTTATCTGTCTCTAAAATCGGTTACGGTATGGGAAAAAAAGATTTTGAAAAAGCCAATTGTATTCGCGCGTTTTTGGGAGATACAATTTCTTGCAAAGAAGTTTCAAGCGCAGGAAACAATGAAGAAGTTACGGAGCTTGTTTGTAATTTAGACGATATGACATCTGAAAATCTTGCTTTCGCTCAAAAATTATTACTTGATGAAGGCGCGCTTGATGTGTGGACAGCACCCATCGGTATGAAAAAAAGCAGGACTGGTTTTTGTTTTCATTGTTTATGCAGTAATGATAAAAAAGAAAAAATGGTTTCGCTGATTTTCAAACACACAAGCACTCTTGGTATCAGAGAAAACGCGTGCCGCCGTTATACTTTACACAGAGAAGAAAAAATTGTTCAAACAAAATTCGGAGAAGTCAGAATTAAAACCGCAAGCGGTTTTGACGCGCATAAATCGAAACCTGAATATGAAGACATTGCAAAAATCGCAAAAGAAAATTGTTTGTCGATCGAAGAAGTAATGAAAGAAATTAATTTAAATTTTTAATTTCCTCAACAGGCAAAATTACCATGAAGCGTCCTTTTTTTACCTCGATAGAAAATTTACCGTCAACCGCGATATTACTCAATCCGAAAAAACCGCGCTCCCACGGAAGCCCTGCAAGCGGCCACTTAAGCCCCGTACTTTCAGCTTCCCACGGACTGTTACCCAACGGAAAAACCGAAACAACACTACCCTTTTCAATTGAATAAAAAAAACTATTCTCTGCTCTCTGAACCGAAGGTTCAAGTTCTCTGTTATCTGCTTTAATACACAGCATATCAGCGTTATCTGTAATCCATCGGCTCGGAAAAATTTCTCTTTCAAACATTGATCGGATTCCAAAAAGATGATCGATCCTTCCGCCGCCGCCGCCGATTATCCAGATATCATCACAACCTTTTTCGACTGCGTGAGAAAAGGCAAGCTCGGTATCGGTAAAATCTTTGTCAAAATCATATCGAATAACGCGATCAGGCGGATAAGCGTCAAGACGCGCCGCAGTATCCAGCGAATCCATGTCGCCGATAATCCAGTCGGGTTTGAGACCTGCTCCTTCGATCGCTAAAAGCCCCGAGTCAGCAGCGATAAGAAGCGGATTCTTAGCTTCAGTGTCGATAAGATGTTTGATAATCCGCGCAGATGGACAAGCCCCGCCGGTAAAAATAATCCCTTGCAAAACATTCCCTGATATTTAAAAATTTAGATAAAAATATCTCATAATAACTCCGCGTTCTCTGCGATCTCTGCGCCTCTGCGTGAGCTTCTTCCTCATTTCCACATGATGTCTTATTACAACAAATATATTATACTTATTTATTAAAGGATTTTCAATTGACTAAGAATATTCACCCTGTGCTGAAAGAAATCGCCTCTTTATTTAACGTCAACAGGAAAGAGATCTACCTTGTGGGCGGAGCTGTTAGGGATATGGTGAGGGGGCAGAAAATTCATGATTGGGATTTGGCGACTAACGCTCTGCCTGACGAAGTGACGAGCATTATTAGGCGGGCGGGCGGCAAGGTTGTTCCTACAGGCATTAAGCACGGAACTGTCACGATTTTTTATAAAAAACACAACGCGGAAATTACCACATTCAGAATCGATTCTGATTATACCGACGGGCGCAGACCCGATCAGATAAAATATACCGACGCAATCGAGGAGGATCTTTCACGGCGTGATTTTACGATGAACGCGATCGCGCTTCGCCTGCCTGACGGTAAAATTGTCGATCCTTTCGGCGGAGCGAAAGATATAAAAGCGAAAATAATCCGATGCGTCGGAAACCCGGCGGATCGTTTCAGCGAAGACGGATTACGTCCACTCCGCGCCGTTCGTTTTTCATCCCAATTAAATTTCGAGATCGAAAAAAATACGTTAGACGCAATACAAGGCGCGCTTGATACTTGCGCGAAAGTTTCATGGGAACGCGTACGAGATGAAATCGACAAAATACTCGCTTCATCAAAGCCTTCCGCCGCATTTCATTTAATGTACCAAACAGGACTTTTAAAACTTTTTCTTCCCGAACTTGATGCTTGCGGCGGTATCGAACAAAAAGGTTTTCATCAATTTGATGTTTTTGATCATTCCCTTCTCGCCTGCGATTACGCGGCGGCGAAAAATTATTCGCGCGAATTGCGCCTTGCCGCGTTGTTTCACGATGTTGGAAAACCTTCAACCCGCGAAATGGACAAAACCGGCGTTTATACATTCTACCGCCACGAAGAAGTATCTGCATATTTGTGCAATTCAATATTAACGCGCCTTAAATATCCCAACGCTGTAATCGATACAGTCTGTCATCTTGTAAAAGAGCACATGTTTCTATATGAAGATCACTGGACAGACGCGGCAGTGCGCAGATTCATCGCGCGTGTAGGAGAGGAAAATCTCGAAAACGTTTATAAACTCCGCCTCTGCGATGTTTTTGGTTTTTCCGGTAAAGAATCAAAATACCCGTCTCTTATAAATCTCATCGACAGAGTAAAAAAAGTTTTAGCATCCGAACACGCGTTCACGATTAAAGATCTCGCAGTCAGCGGAAACGATCTCATGGCGATTAACATCCCCGCAGGCAAAACGATGGGCGCCATTCTAAAAGAGCTGCTTGAAACCGTACTCGAAGATCCTGAGCAGAACACGAGGGAGAAGTTATTGGAGATTGCGATGAGGTTATTTGAAAGAAGGGGTGAGCATTAACGGTATACCTAACAATCTCAACCATAAATAAATCGATATTACCCATGCGATTCCTCAACCTGCATAAGCTAATCTTCTGAATACGGCGGAAGCGTCGATATGATCTGTAATGGTAAGCGTATCGTCCGTTATAGTAAAAGTAAAATAATAAGCCGGGGTTCCTCCGCCTAAATTCTTTTCCCCTTCGATAAACAGATTATTACCGTTTGTTAAATGCCATTTTCCTTCTCTTATGAGGTTGTAACTTCTGTCTGCGTCTACATGATATACTCTTACACTGCCGTCAGCTATAAATTCAAAAGTTGTATTGCTTTGGAAGAATAAAAGATGACTGCCTGATTCAGATCTCCACATATGAATAAGGTCTGCTACACTGTAATGTTGTGAAGCTTGCCGTTCTATTAGAAGGACAGGAGAACCTTCACCTGAGTCATTGCCTGAAATTGTAAAATATCTTTTTACATCGTTTCTGTCGTAGAAGGCGACTGCTCTGTTCGGAAAACTTCCGGCTTCCAGCCAGTTGACTACAAACGGCGTATCAGGTCTTATAATTGAACTTGCCATTGATGCGTCTTCAATGAGAAAAAATTCTCCTTTCGCTTCGTTATATTCCATTCGAATTGCCAGAAATTCTAAATCTATCACATTCGTTGATGTAAAAATTATTTTGGGTTCTACTGGCGCGCTTTCATCAATGTATGTGATATAATTTTCATATTGATTGAGTATATCCCGAGTTGCATAAGTAACTTTTAATCCTGTATCGGCTGCGGTAAACCATAAATCACCTTCAAGAAGATATGAGGCATCAAAGCCAGCGTCAAAACCTTCTTCTGTATCAGAATGTTCGGAAGCGGTTGTTTGTGTTTCACTTTTTTTTATGCAAGACGCGAACATAAACGCTGCGATTAACAATAAAACTGTTAAATAGATTTTCTTTTTCATGTATTACTCCTTTCATCAACCATAAGGGAAAATTTCATAATAAGTTGCGGTAAAACCTTCATCATCTGTAATGGTAAGTAAATTACCGCTAATTTTATAAGAAAAATTTAGTTCCGAACGCATTGCGCTCAATCCTTCGGTATTAGGTCTTATTTCCAACTTACCGCCGCCTGTGATATGCCATCTGCCGGAGACTGTAAAAGACGATCTGTCTATATTTTGATCTGTTACATATACATTACCGTCGTTACGGAAATCAATTATAATTAATTCCTTGTAATGTTTGAAAAAATTAATTAAATCGCCGGATTGAAACTGCCATACTCTTTCGCCAAGCCGCATTTGCTGCAATTCATCTGCTGTATCATTCCCCGATTGCGCTGCGGTTTCTCCTTCGCGGTAATATACATCGTCGTTTGTGGGAATGCGTTCAGAGCCGCCTTGAATAAATACTCTGTCTTTTGTTGTATCTGTCTTGACTGTACCGCTCCAATGCACAAACTCAACTCCGGCAGGGAATATATACACATCGGTTTCATAATCATCAGAAAAGTAAAATAAATTATTATCTATTAATTGTAATCTGCCGTTTGCTTTAATCTGCATCTTATGTACATGAACTGTAACCCATGTTCC
>Ga0209755_10007914_pt1 | contig 11455 bp, 10 predicted proteins | sample TergutCo191P1_FD_187301 | JGI IMG/M metagenome (GOLD analysis project Ga0209755, IMG submission 187301) | Cornitermes sp. P1 segment gut microbial communities from Petit-Saut dam, French Guiana - Co191P1 (SPAdes) (version 2) | ecosystem: Host-associated > Arthropoda: Insects > Digestive system...
TTTGTCATTAATCCACTGCAGAGATTGCGAAGATAAATAAATAGCTTCAGTACTATGATAAGGGTAACGACGAAAGTTGTCAAGTAGTTTTTTTGTTTCGTGGTATGTCAAAATTGGTTTGCTGTGCAAGAGTTCTACTAAAGCGAAAGCATGAGGTCTCTTGACTCTGGAAATCTCATGTTAAGCTGCGAAAATAGGTACTTATTTAAAAAATATCCTGTGACTTTTAGCCCTAACTGAAATTCTCGATATGAGTAGCTGTTTTGTAGGTTATTATTATATACATCATGCAACATTTGCGGAAAAGGCAGCAATTTATCTGCATAATAATCTCCTGCTTGTTTTGACACCGCTCTGCCGGTTTTTGGAGAAATAAATTGTAAATCTTCCTGAGCACCTGTCACAGCGCATTTGGACAAATCTAGCTTAAATCCGAGCTGTGCAAGAAGCAAAAGCTCTAAGTTGAGGTAATGGCCTTGCCAGGACTCACTATTGTGCTTAATTACGTCGATGAAGTATAGAAAATTATCGTACAGTACAGCATAAGGCTCACTTTCTGGGAGCACTTTCTCCAAAATAGAAGAAAAAGAAACAATAGTGATGCTTTTTAATCTGTCCTGAAAGAAATGATGGGATGGAGATTCGATCAGTTCGCACTTAAAAAATCCCAGATTTTCAGGTAGTTTAGCACTCCATTCTGCATGTAATAGATTACTTATTTGAAACTTGTAGTTACTATCGTTTGTTAGCCTAGCTAATCCCCTGCGCTTTCCGTGATTTTTTGTAAACAGAGAAAGAACTAAGTTTTTATCACCGTACTTTTTAATGGCTATAACGATGCCTTCATCTTTCCATCTCATTTTGGAGTATATTGACCGTATAATATTATATAGTAGTAAAATCAGTACAGCAAATTCTGAACTCAAGAATAAGAGGTGCTTAAATTATGAGGCTAGGGCTTTTTCATGCTTCCATCGAGTAAATGCCATTATTGGGCAGTAGTAGAGGTTGAGCTAAAATTATTAGAATAGTAACGTTTATTTTTATATTGACTATTGGGGTTTATTATTTTATAACTGGGGCTTAAGTTATTTTATGAGCTTGGGTTTTTAATATATGCCTACGATAAATCAGTTAGTACGCAAGGGTAGATTGAAATTATCATGTAAGAAGAAGGTACCAGCCTTGGGAAAAAACAATCCTCAGAGGAGGGGTGTTTGCACTAAGGTGTATACTACAACTCCTAGGAAACCTAACTCAGCATTACGTAAGGTAGCTAGAGTAAGGATTGGTGGATATGGTGAAGTGACAGCTTATATACCTGGTGAGGGCCATAATTTACAAGAGCACTCTGTTGTTTTGATACGTGGTGGGAGAGTTAAAGATTTGCCGGGTGTACGTTATCACATAATAAGAGGTGCTCTTGATTTGCGTGGTGTACAAAATCGAAAGAAAGCTCGTTCAAAGTATGGTGTAAAGAAATCTGGTTAAAGTTTATGGCCCGTCGGAATAAAGCAAAAAAGAGGGAGATAGTTCCTGATTCGCGTTACGGTAGTGTTTTGTTGATGCGTTTCATTAATGTAATTATGAAATGTGGTAAAAAATCCATTGCAGAAAAAATTGTCTATGTTGCTTTATCTTTAGCTGAAAAGAAAATAAATGAAAGCGGGATATTAATTTTTGAAACAGCGGTAGAAAATGTTACACCTTCTGTAGAAGTACGTTCTCGTCGTATTGGCGGCGCAACTTATCAGGTACCTTGTGAAGTTAGGAAAGATAGAGCAATTTCTTTAGCATTGAGGTGGATTGCTAAGGCTGCTTGTGCTATTCGAAAGAAGAGTGGAAAAACTTTTGCTGATTGTTTACAATCTGAAATAATAGATGCTTATAATAAGCGCGGTGGTGCATTTAAGATGTATGAGGAAAAATATAAAATGGCTGAAGCTAATAAGGCCTTTTCTCATCTTCGTTTTTGATGTTGGCTAATTAATGGTAATATGGAAATTAATATATCTAAATACAGGAATATAGGTATAATGGCTCATATAGATGCTGGTAAGACTACCACAACGGAGCGTATTTTATTTTATACTGGTAAACAAAATAGAATTGGTGAAGTGCATGATGGTGCAGCTTCTATGGATTGGATGGAGCAGGAGAAAGAGCGTGGTATTACAATCACATCTGCTGCAACAACTTGTTTCTGGAATAATCATAGAATCAATATAATAGATACTCCCGGACACGTTGACTTTACTATCGAAGTTGAAAGATCTTTGAGAGTTTTGGATGGTGCAGTTGCTGTATTTGATGGGGTTGCAGGAGTTGAGCCTCAATCTGAGACTGTTTGGCGTCAAGCTGATAAGTATAATGTCCCTCGTATCTGTTTTATCAACAAAATGGATAGAATAGGGGCCAATTTTTATCGATGTGTTGATATGATTAAGAGTAAGCTTGGAGCAGTGCCTCTAGTCATTCAGCTACCGATAGGGAGTGAGAAGGATTTTAAGGGCATAGTAGATCTTATCTCTATGAAGGCTATTATATGGGAAGAAGAGACGTTAGGTGCTAAATTTTTCTATGAAGATATTCCTTCTGATTTGCTTGATAAAGCTCAAGAGTATCGAAATCTTTTATTAGATGCTGCAGCTGGAATGGATGATGAAGCAATGAACACTTATTTTGAATCTAATGACCTGCCAATAGATTTGCTGAAGAAATGTGTGAGGAGCGGAGCTATTAAAGGAGCGTTTGTTCCTGTATTATGTGGATCAGCTTTTAAAAATAAAGGAGTGCAGCCGCTTTTAGACGGTATAGTTGATTTTCTACCTTCCCCTATTGATGTTGATGAAATTGTTGGAACTAATCCTAAGGATTCAGAAAAGAAAATTGCGATTAAACCTTCAGAGCAAGAAAAATTTGTCGCTCTTGCATTTAAAGTGATGACAGATAAATTTGTGGGTAGCCTAACGTTTATTCGTATTTATTCCGGTAAGTTGAAGTCTAAATCTACTGTGTTGAATGCGGTAAAAAATGAGACTGAAGGAATTGGTAGAATGCTGCTTATGCATGCGAACAACAGGGAAGATATAAACGAAGCTAAAGTTGGGGATATAGTTGCTTTAGTTGGATTGAAAAAAACAATTACTGGTGATACTTTATGTTCGCACGATTTTCCTATATTATTAGAGCGTATGGAATTTCCTGAGCCTGTTATTGAAATTGCTGTGGAGCCTAAGACTACTTCAGATCAGGAAAAGTTAGGTATTGCTTTAAATAGATTGGTTGCAGAGGATCCTTCTTTAAGAATGTCGGTAAATGCGGAAAGTGGTCAGACTATATTAAAAGGCATGGGTGAATTGCATCTTGAAATTATTACAGATAGAGTAAAGCGTGAGTTTAACGTTGATGTTAATATTGGTGCGCCTCAGGTTGCATATCGTGAAACTATTACTAAATCTGTTGAGATTGATTACACTCACAAAAAACAATCAGGTGGTGCTGGTCAATTTGCTAGAGTAAAGATCTTATTTGAACCTCTTGAGCCTGGTTCTGGGTTTCAATTTGAAAGTAAAATTGTGGGTGGCGCAATTCCAAAAGAATACATTCCTGGTGTACAAAATGGTTTGGAGTTGATAAAAGAGGGGGGGATAATCTCTGGCTTCCCAGTTATTGATTTTAAGGCTACTCTTATTGATGGTGCCTTTCATGAAGTTGATTCAAGTCCTTTAGCTTTTGAGCTAGCTGCCAAAGGTGCTTTTAAGGAAATGGCAAATAAAGCTGGTCCAAAGATGTTAGAACCTATAATGAAGGTTGAAATTATTACACCTGAAGAGTATATGGGTGATATTATGGGTGATGTAAATAGTAGAAGAGGACAGGTTTCAAGTATGGAAACGCATAATAATAGCGCTATAATCCTTGCTTTAGTGCCTCTTGCAAGTATGTTTGGTTATATAAATGTTTTGCGTTCTATATCTCAAGGAAGAGCTCAATATAGTATGCATTTTTCTTGTTATGAACAAGTGCCACAGTATGTGGTTGATGAGTTAAGGTATAATTAAGGGTAACGATTATGACACAAGTAGTAGAAGCATTTGGCAAGCCGCATATGAATGTAGGGACAATAGGGCATGTGGATCATGGGAAGACGACATTGACAGCGGCGATAACAAAGTATTATGGGAATTTCGTAGCATACGATCAAATAGACAAGGCACCAGAGGAGAGGAAAAGGGGAATAACGATCGCAACAGCACACGTTGAATATCAGACGGAAAAGAGGCATTATGCACATGTTGATTGTCCTGGGCATGCTGACTATGTAAAAAACATGATAGTAGGTGCAGCGCAGATGGATGCAGCAATATTGGTAGTGTCAGGGGTTGATGGGCCGATGCCACAAACAAGAGAACACATATTACTGGCAAAGCAAGTTGGTGTTAAGCATATTGTGGTATACATAAATAAAGCTGATGTTGCTGATCACGATATGATTGGTTTGGTGGAGATGGAAGTCAGAGAATTGTTAACAAAGTATGGTTTTCCTGGAGATGAAGTACCAGTTATTGTGGGTTCGGCACTGAAAGTGCTGGAAGGTGACGAAAATGGTGAATATGGAAAAAAATCAATGGATAAATTGATGAAAGCATTAGATGAGTATGTGCCGGATCAGCCGAGGCCTGTGGATTTGCCATTTTTGATGCCAATAGAAGATGTATTTTCGATATCGGGGCGTGGAACTGTAGTAACAGGAAGAATAGAAAAGGGAGAAGTGAAGATGGGTGAAGAGATAGAAATAATAGGTCTAAAAGCAACGCAAAAGACGATATGTACAGGTGTTGAGATGTTTAAGAAGTTACTAGACAAGGGATGTGCAGGACTCAATGTAGGGATATTGCTGAGGGGGACAAAGAGAGAAGAAGTGGAAAGGGGGCAGGTATTAGCAAAGCCAGGAACAATAACGCCGCATAAGAGGTTTAAGGCGGAGGTGTATATATTGAAGAAAGAAGAAGGAGGGAGGCATACGCCATTTTTTGCAAATTATCAGCCGCAATTTTATATAAGGACGACAGATGTAACGGGAAGTATAAAATTGCTGGAAGGGAAAGAGATGGTAATGCCGGGAGATAATGTAAGTATAGAAGTGGAATTGCAAGTATCAATAGCGATGGATAAGGGATTGCGTTTTGCAATAAGAGAGGGTGGTAGAACTGTTGGTTCTGGTGTTGTTTCCGAGATTTTGGAGTAGAAAGTTTTAGTCATAGGAGTGTAGCTCAATTGGTAGAGCGCTGGTCTCCAAAACCAGAGGTTGTAGGTTCAATTCCTATCGCTCCTGCATTAATGTTGCGGTAGAAATGTTAAAAGGTTTAAGTGTCTTTTTGTGTGATATCAAGCAGGAAATACGAAAAATTGCCTGGGTGAAGAAGCAAGAAGTGTTATCGTCTTTATTTGTTGTAGCAGTTGTTATACTGTGCTTTTCAGTTTTCTTTCATTTGATAGATTTTACGTCTCTTTACGCAATTAAAGCTTTATTTGGAATTGTTTATGGAATATAAATGGTACATTATTAAAGTTGATTGCGGGCATGAGAGGCATGTACGTGAGTTGGTAAACTACACTGCTTATTTCAAGGAGATATTTATTCCTTATCAAACGGTAAGTAATTCAAAATCTGACATAAGGGAGTTGTGTGAAGTGTATGTGTGTATGCATTTATGTGATGAGAGCAAGGATATTCTGAATCAAACATCTGGGTTCTGCAGTGATGAGCCTGGTAATTTTGAAGTAGTTTCAGATGATGAAATGAGTTTAAAGCGTAGAGAATTTGACAAATACAAATGGTATATTTTGAGAGTTGCTTCCAATTATGAAGAAAAGGTGTGTCAACACGTGTTAGAAAATTCTATGAGATTAGGAGTTAGCGATTATTTTAAGGAAGTTTTTATCCCATATGAAGAGCCAAGTGAGGCAGAATTAAGGTCTAAAAAAACTGTTACACGAAGGAAATGCTTTCCTGGTTATGTTTTTTTATATGTAAATTTATGCGATGAAGTGTTAAACTTTATTAATAATATACCAAAGTCTCTTAAAGTTTATGGGTTCTTAAAAAATGGTAATGTTCCCAAGGTAATTTTGGATGATGAGATTCGCTCAATGTGTAATGCACTTTATAATGCTCAAGAGACGAAAAAGTTAAGTCACGGTTATGAAAAGGGAGAAAAGGTGAAAATTAACGATGGTCTTTTTCAAAATTTTACTGGTAAAGTAGATATGATTAACGATGAGAAAAAGATTATTAATATAGAAGTGTCAATTCTAGGTAAGCCAACAATAATAGAGTTAGATTTAGCTCAAGTAGAGAAAATAGAGGATTAATTATGAGTGTCGTAGTTGCTAAGATTAACTTATTGATGGAAGCGGGTAAGGCAGTACCCGGGCCAAAAATTGCTTCAGTGCTTGGTCCTCGCGGCATACCCGTTCCTAAGTTCTGCGAAGCTTTTAATAAAGTAACTAGCACGGCTAACGCTAACTATAAGGTAGGTGATTTAGTAACAGTACGAATATCTATAAAGGATGATCGCTCTCACGATTTTACTGTCAGTGGTCCTCCTGTTGCTTATTTGCTTAAGCAGGAAGCTCAATTGACCAAAAGCTCCAATAATCCAGGTAAAGAATTGGTGGCGAAGTTGCCTATGTCCGCTATAATTAAGGTAGCAAGATGTAAAATGGTTGACATGAAAGTGGATAATGAGGATTCAGCAGTGAAAATGGTTATAGGCACTGCCAAATCTATGGGTATAGAAGTTATAGAAGGTTAGATACATGAGTACATATCACGATAATCCCAAGCAATGTTTAGAAAAGATTATTGAGTCTGCTTCAGCAAAGTTTAACGAGTCAATTGATGTTGCAGTTAATCTAGGTGTGGATTCACGTAAATCTGAAGAACAGGTGCGTGGTACAGTAGTTTTGCCTAAGGGTATTGGAAAAGATATTAAAGTAGCTGTTTTTGCCCAAGATAAACATTTATCAGAAGCTGAAAAAGCTGGTGCTGATATTGTAGGAGGGGAGGATTTAGTTGAAGAAATAAAAAAGGGTAGAAAACTAGACGTTGATTGGTGTATCACTACCCCTGATTTTATAGCAAAAATTACCCCTATTGCGAAAGTATTGGGTGCCAAGGGATTGATGCCTAATCCTAAATTTGGTACCATAACTTCTAAGGTTGCAGAAGCTGTTAAAACCATTAAGTCTGGTCAAATAAAATTTAGGACAGACAAAAATGGTATTATCCACAGTAAATTAGGAAACATCAAGTTCGGTGTTGATGATTTGCTAGAAAATTTGAAAGCCTTTCTTAAAGTCATTAAAAATAGTAAACCTGTTTCTGCTAAAGGGGTGTACTTTAAGAGTGTCTTTTTAAATTCAACTATGGGCAAAGCTTATAAAATAAACAAAGTGGAAGATATAATTTAAGGGAGTAATACTGTGAAGCGTGAAAGTAAGGATGATTTTATACAGAATATAATGAATGTGTTTGTAAATAATGATTTCTTAATACTGGTAAATTTTAAATCTATAAATGCTAGTGACTCATTAGTCCTCAGGAATGGCCTAAAGGCTGTAGCAGGCGGGATACTAGTAGTTAAAAATACTCTAGCCCGTTTAGCTTTGGAAAGAACTGGTAGGTTTCCCTATTTATCAGATAGATTTTCTGGTCCTGTTGCTATTATATACTCTAGTGGTATAGTAGAAGCTGCAAAGCTGATAGTTGATTTCGTTGATGCTAATAAAAAAAAGATGTCTGTGATTTGCGCAGCTCACTTAAATCAATTGCTTACAGTAGAAGATGTTAATAAACTGGCTAAGTTGCCTTCTCTAGATGAGTTGCGTATTAAAATTATGCGTTTAATATCTTATAATATTCCTGCTCGGTTGGCGTTATCTATTAACTCACCTTCCATGAGGCTTATAAGAGTGTTAGATTATTATAGTTCTAAAAAATAAATTTGTTGTTAAGTAAGGTAGTAGTATGAGTAATGTAACAAACGATTTGGTTGATAAAATATTATCTTTAAATCTATTAGAGGCTTCTGAACTTGTAAAAGTTCTAGAAGAGAAGATAGGATTACCCGCTGGTTCTTTTGTTGGTGGAGTTGTTGGTGCTAATGCACCTACTAGTGATAATGCTGCTAGTTCTGCTTCTCAAGAAAAAACTGAATGCAAAGTTGTAATTAAAGAAATTGATGCAAGCAAAAAAATGGAAATCATTAGAATGGTTAGAAAGGTTAATTCTACATTAGGCTTAAAAGAAGCAAAAGAGTTAGTTGAATCCTTGCCTAAAGATTTGACTGCTAATATTCCTAGAGATGAAGCAGAGAAAATAAAGCAACAACTCATTGAAGCAGGAGCAACCAAAGTGGAACTTGAATAAGATGCTTACACTTAATATATTAATTTTATATTGATGCAGCGCTTTTAGTTAGTTTGGGGTATTTTAATGGTTGATTCTTCTTATATGTGTGTTTCTGATGCTTTTGTTCCTAGGGTTTCTTATTCCAGGTCAATTGATTTAAAAGATTCTTTGTTAGACTTAGTTAAAGTTCAAAAAGAGTCATACAAGTCATTTACTCCTGGAAGTCATGATAATGAAAGACTTGAATCTATTTTTCATTCAGTCTTTCCAGTAAATGATCCTTTGCACAGAGCTACTATTGAGTTCATAAGCTGCAAAATAGATGATCCTAAGTATGATGAGTCTGAATGTATAAAGCGTGGTATAACTTTTTCTGCTCGAGTTATTGCTTCTATACGTCTTGTTGTTGTACAAGATGGTATTTCTCTTGATGAATATAGATCGATTAAAGAGAGTGGGGATCGTTCCAAGCTTGCGACTATTGTAAAATTTATAGAAGAGCAGGAAGTCCACTTTTGTGAGTTGCCGATGATGACTGATAAAGGCACTTTTATCATTAATGGAGTGGAAAAAGTTATCGTTTCACAGATGCATAGGTCCCCTGGTGTATTTTTTGATAGCGATAAGGGAAAAACTTATAACTCCGGTAAATTAATTTATTCTGCTAGAATTATTCCTTATAGAGGTTCTTGGCTTGATATTGAGTTTGATGTTAAAGACCATTTGTATTTTCGTATCGATAGGAAAAGAAAACTACCAATCTCAGTTTTATTAAAAGCGTTGAACCTGTCAAATAATGATATACTCGATAAATTTTATGAAAAGATAAAGTATGTAAAATACAAAAATGGTTGGAAAGTACCTTTCATTCCTGACAAATTTAAGGGAGTTAGGTTACCTTTTGACTTAATGGACATTAAAGGTAATGTGTTACTTAAGGCTAATGTTCGTGTTACCTCAAGGCTAGCTAAAAAGCTACATGACGATGGATTAAAAGAGTATCTAGTGCCTTTCGATTCTATATGTGGTTTATTTCTTGCAGAAGACTTAGTAGAGAGTGTTAGCTCTACGAAAATTTTATCTGCTGGTGAGTCTATAAAAGTGGAAGACGTAAAAAAGCTTGAATTACTATCTGTGGGTGAAATATCAGTCTTAAACATCGATAATCTATATGTTGGACCTTATATATTAAATACACTTTTTCTAGATGAAAACATGTCTCATCAGGATGCGCTGTATGAAGTATATAGAGTCTTGCGTCCCGGTGAAGTTCCTGTTTTAGAGATAGTAGAAGAGTTTTTTCATAATCTTTTCTTCAACCCTGAGTATTACGATCTGTCTAATATTGGTAGGTTGAAACTTAATTCTTATCTTGGGTTAAATTGTGACGAGGATTTAACTATCTTAACACATGAAGATATTATTGAAATTGTAAGAAAAATAGTACTGTTACGTGACGGTCAAGGATCTGTGGATGACATTGATCACTTGGGAAATAGAAGAGTAAGATCAGTTGGAGAGTTTATAGAGAATCAGTTTAGAGCTGGGTTACTAAAATTGGAACGTGTAATAATTGACTCTATGTCTACTTCTAGTTTAGACAAAGTTTCTCCATCTGATTTTATTAATCCAAAAGTATTAACTAATGTCTTAAGAGATTTCTTTAATTCTTCTCAATTATCTCAGTTTATGGATCAGACTAATCCATTGTCTGAAATAACGCATAAAAGAAGGTTATCAGCATTAGGTCCTGGCGGTTTAACGAGAGATCGTGCAGGATTTGAAGTACGTGATGTTCATCCAACTCATTATGGAAGAATTTGCCCCATTGAAACCCCTGAAGGGCAAAATATAGGGCTAATCAACAGTTTGGCTATATACGCACGTGTTAATAAATATGGTTTTATTGAAAGCCCTTACAGGAAAGTAGTAAATAGGATTGTCACTGATCAAATTGAGTATCTATCTGCAATAGATGAAGGTTCATATTATATAGCTGATACCAGTGCAAGGCTTGATGAAAATAACCGTTTTGTTGATGACATGCTATACTGTAGGTATGCCGGTAGTTTTACCATGGTAAGTAGCGATCAAGTGAGTTACATTGACGTATCTCCTAAACAGGTAATATCAGTTGCAGCTTCCTTGATCCCATTTTTGGAAAATGACGATGCTAACAGAGCATTAATGGGTTCAAACATGCAACGCCAAGCTGTACCTTTATTGAAGCCTACTGCTCCTTTGGTTGCAACTGGTATGGAATCTTTTGTTGCTTCTGGTTCTGGTGCTGTAGTTTTGGCAAAACGTGATGGCATAGTTGATAGCTCTGATAGTAATTCCATAGTTATACGCGCCTTTGATGAAGAAAGGGTTAACTACCTGGGTGTAGATATTTATCATTTAAAAAAATTTCAGCGTTCCAATCATAATACTTGCATTAATCAAAGGCCACTAGTACGTGTTGGTGATTATGCTAAAGAGGGTGATGTAATAGCTGATGGTCCTGCAATTAATAGTGGTGAGCTAGCACTTGGTAAAAATTTGCTGGTCGCTTTTATGTCTTGGCAAGGTTATAATTTTGAAGACTCCATTATCATTTCCAGTGAAGTCGTTAAAAAGGATCTATTTACTTCTATCCATATAGAAGAATTTGAATGTGTTGTACATGATACTCCTTTAGGGTCAGAAAAAATAACTCGTGCTATACCTGGTGTTAATGAAGAAAATCTATACCACTTGGATGATAGTGGCATAGTAAAAATTGGTACAAGAGTGGGTCCAGGCTATATTCTAGTAGGTAAAGTTACACCTAAACCTTCTCTTTCATTACCTCCTGAAACAAAATTGTTGATGACGATTTTTGGTGAAAAGTCATTCGATTGTGCAGATTCCTCTTTGTACACATCTCCGGATGTTGAAGGAACAGTAATTGATGTAAGAGTCTTTACACGCAGGGGAGTTGAAGAGAACGAAAGAGCATTGCTTATTAAGCAAAAAGAAATGGATGATCTAGAGAAAGAGCGGGACTATGTATCA
>Ga0209755_10007915_pt1 | contig 11455 bp, 5 predicted proteins | sample TergutCo191P1_FD_187301 | JGI IMG/M metagenome (GOLD analysis project Ga0209755, IMG submission 187301) | Cornitermes sp. P1 segment gut microbial communities from Petit-Saut dam, French Guiana - Co191P1 (SPAdes) (version 2) | ecosystem: Host-associated > Arthropoda: Insects > Digestive system >...
TTTTTCTTCCATTTAAATACTATTATTTTTCCCGTGATTAATGTGCTCAAGCAAAGCGTCAAAAACACAAGTAAAAACAAACGATTATACGTTGTGTCATACGCCACTGATACAAAAGCAAATATCGCCACGGACGTACCGCCCAACGATAGCAGAGTGTTCTTTATTACTCTATCCATGTAAAAGAAAGTTGATCTGTTGTACATGCGAAATGCCATCATGAATAGAAAGTAGACGACACAAAACACCGCTAATAAAGCAATATACCAACTAAGGCCCATAACGACTTGATCTGCAGGTTTAAAAAAAACCGCAGCTGCATAAGATAAACTAATAAGCCCTATGTCAATCAATGCATACTGTATACTGAGATTAGCTCTTCTGTCGCTTTTGTTCATATATACGTCACCCCACAAAGGCAAAACGCAGATAGAGCTCACACTGCGCTGTACTTACTCGTGTGGTGCGACACGGAGATATCCCCGTGCCGCACCTGTGCTTTTACTTTTAAGAAGCTGTTTGCGTTTCCGCTTCTTCTTCCGTTTCTAATTCTGCTTCTGCTACCATTTCTGTTTGCATTTGAATCCGTCTTGCAACAGTTATTTGCCCTGGTGTTGACGTTGGTCTTTCCAGTACTGTCCAGTCCAGATGTGGTAGAAGTGTTGTCCAAGTCAATTGGTTGTTTTCTACGCGTTCAAATGTAGTTGAGTGTGTAGCTTCCTGCATGTACAGGTAGTACCATGCGTTCATGTTTGTCTTGTCAGGCCACCTTGTGCGTCCTTCAAGCAGTCCTTCTGGTCCTACGAGTATTCTGTCAAGCATTCTGTTTACCATTGCTGCAGCTTCGTTACGTGCCAGAAGTGCATCTGGGTTAAATGCTCCATTTCCTACACCTTGGACTATGCCAAACTGTGCTACGAGGTTTATGTAGTCTTCTGCCCAGTTTCCTTCGATGTCAGAAAACGCATTTTCTGTTGCGGAAAACTCAGAGAAGAATCTTGCTATCATCGCTGCAAACTCTGCGCGTGTTATCGCATCGTTTGGTCTAAAGCTTCCGCCCGGTGAGCCCTGGACTATGCCAGCGTTTGTCATTGTAGATACTGCGTTATTAAACCAGTGTGACATCTCAACATCACCAAATGGGTTGCTTTGGCTCCAATTTTCCGCTCTAAATTCGTCACTGAGCAGTCTGAATAAGACTGTCACAGCTTCTGCACGAGTAAATGTTCCATGCGGACGAATTGTGCCATCTGGGAAACCTACGAGAAATGCGTTGTGATATGGTGAGAACATAGCAAGTGGTGGATCGTCATCATCAGGAATAATTGTCGTTGGTGGTGGTGGTGCTACTGGGGCTCCGCCACCGCCGCCGCCTACGCCGCCATTACCACCAGTTGGTGGATCTGCATAGAATCTCCATACGCCTCTGAAGCCATAATAGCCATCTTCTCTTTCCACCCACTCAATGAATCTCCATTCACCGCCCGGTACTCGCACAACTGTTGTCTCAGGATCATCTGGTGTTGTTCCATATTCAACGTACATATCCCTAACATCATCAGGCAATAATACCTCTACACTGTCCGGTAAAGTTGGGTGAGCTGGTGTTCCGCTAACAAAGTCAAGGAGTATACGCAATTCAAATGTCCACGTACCTGTAAACAGTACTGGTGATTCCGTTGCTGTCTCTGATGTAGGATCCCAACCTCTAAATGTCCATCTGCCATTTTCTACAGATACAACTGTTTCTGCAGGAGCAGTTGGTGTTACTTCTTGACCATATGGTACTGTTCTAGCATCCGGCAAAAGGGCTATTACGCTACTCGGCAGATCTCGTCCTTCTGTACCACTTTCAAATTCATAGACTACTTCGATGTCTTCCACAAATCTCCATGTACCCACAAATTCTGTATCTTCTGTTATAGGTTGATCTATCTCAGGAGACCATCCTTCAAATACCCATCTGCCGCCTTCTACTACTACATAGTCAAAAATGAATTCGTCATCTTCATAAGGAAGGGTTTCGCCAGATACTACTAGTCTGTTTTCTGGTATCAACTCAAGTATTTCAGGTGGCAAGTTTTCTTGAGGCTCAAATCTAAAGGTTACATCGACGGTTTCTACTTCATAAAAGCGCCAACTTTGTGTGAACGTCACCGCTCCATGATTTTCAAGGACGAGCTGCTCCAAAGGATTCCAGCCACCAATAGCTCTCCACATACCGCCCTGTACCAAACTGACGTATCCACTAAAATCACCTGTTGGTCGCGCAATATCCCCAACAGCTGCACTTCTACCATCTTCTGGTAACAACGCACTTATGCTATCTGGCAGTGGTATACCATCGCTGAGACTCACAAAATTGTGAAGTATCGGAAACGTCTCTATAAATCTCCACGTTCCTGCAAATATTATATTTTCTACATCTACCGCCGATTGTGATTCAGGATTCCATTCAACGAATCTCCATATGCCTGTTATATTGCCCACTGTATCAGGCACATCTACTGCTTCAAAAGGACTTGGTGTTACTTCTGTTGTACCATATGGCACTTGTCTATTTGCTGGTAACAAGTCTATTACTCCACTCGGTAGAGTTTGACCTTCTATGTCACTCACAAAAACATAGGTTACGTCAACTGGTGGATCTTCTGTAAATTCCCATGTACCTACAAACGATACCGGACCCGTTGCACTTGGAACCGATGCCGGACTCCAACCACGGAATATCCATGTTCCGCCTTCTCCCGGTACGGCTGTTTGTGCAGGCGCAGTTGGTGTTACATTTGATTCATATTCTACTGTTCTAGCAGTCGGCAACAAATTCATTACACTTGCCGGTAGATCCGCTCCTTCGTAATCTACAAAACTGTATGTTACTGGCAGATCTTCTATAAATGTCCATGTGCCTACAAACTCTACATCGTCCGTTACATTTGCATGTGATCCAGGAGCCCAACTAGCGAATCTCCATACTCCACCGTCTCCTCGTACACTCGTTTGTGCAGGCGCGGTCGGTGTTACATTTGAGCCAAGTTCCACTATTCTATCTGTCGGCAACAAAGCCAATACTTCTTGCGGTAGTGCAGGTGCTCCTGTGCCAGCTACAAAACGGTATGTTACTTCAATTGGTTCTTCAACAAGAGAAATCGAACCTTCACTTATACCTCTTACGGGAGTATTACCCGGAGGTCTGGCTGTTGCGCTTACAACGTCTATTGTGATATTTCCAACCAACCCCAAAGGTTGACCAGGCGGAATAATAGCTGTCAAAGTAAGCGTACCTGAATTTCCAAGAGCTTCTGCAGGTCCAGAAGCTAGTACTAAATGTGCAAATCCAGGTACAGTTGGAAATACGGCCATGTTAACTGGATTTCCTCCAAACACTACTGAAGGACTCAACTCTAAATCTCCATCCCAGTACACTGCCGCCCAAAAACCACCATGAATATTAGGGACTGAGTTCGAAAACGGAATTACAACCGTCACTTCCCCTTCCGTTCCATATGGCAACATTAGGTTCGGTATATCGAAATTAAATTCATCTGGATTTCCAAACTCTTCAGAATCCGCTAATGGCGCTGCCATTGCCACAGTGGAAAACATAAACAAAAATGTCATTAACACTGCCAAAATTCTGGTCGAAAACTGCTTTATAATCCGTTTATTCCTATCATTCATATAATTCATTCTCCTTGTTTTTTGTTGTACGTTTAGTATTTTTTTGTTAATGGGGGTATGCCGTACCCAAACGCGTCGGATTCGGAACTAACTCAGGAAAAATTTGCACAAGAGATAAATCCACTAAAAAGCTGTGCAACAGTGAAGCACTATCAGTATACGTGTGTTCGTACAATGTCACACTAGCCGCACCGTGATGCAGTATCGGGAAATTCCCATCTATGGGCACGGGTAATAAGTGTATAGACAACTCAGTTAGATATGAGTGTAGTACTGCTGCGTCTGAACTGTACGTAATCCCATCATCATTTAGATCACCCCAACGGATCCAAATACCGAAGAAGTCAACTCTGCCATCGTTTTCAAAGGCTGAAAGCGGGAATCCGTTTTCAAGCAGGTCGTCCAAATTAAGTCCTTCATCTTCTCTATACGCATACACGGGACCGCCAGTAAACTGATTACCCGGGTGAACCTGAGCAAAATTGTTAAACCCAGGACGCAGACGCGTAGGCTCACCATCAATAAGCGGAATGTGTGACAAACCTGTCATCTCATTTCGCCCATTTGTGCGTGGGTCTAAGTTCTCTGCTTCAAACCAACCCCAAAATGCAGCTGCATAGCGTGTCTGGCCTTCTGGAGCATAGTAACCTAGGTCACGCCATGGGCGCGGCGCGCCCAGCCCCTTCATTTCATTTGGTGCATAATAACCAAGGATATGACCGATTTCTAATACTTCTTCCCATTCATCGGAGTCTTCATCAATTACCATGCGACCATTGTAATATACAACGGGCACTGCAATATAACGTCCACCAAGTTGTCCGCTGCCGTTTAGATGGAAGCGTATAACGTTCTCCGGTGGTGGTGGCGGTGGTGGTTCAACGGGTTCGCCACCGCGGAAGTTAATGTCAAAGTTATTTAATGCGTGCTCAAATGCAGACCTTTGACTCGTTTCCAATATGTTTGTATATTGCCATGTATCATCTACAGGCGGTCTAAATAAATCACTTGCTTGGTTTCCAGTAAAAATCACATCTTCTGCAACAGTCAGATTTGGATAATGCACCTCGGTGGGCAGTGGCGTAGGCAATGGACTCTCATACGTATATGGTTGTGTAAATATACCGCCGCCATCGCCTTCCAATGCTTCATTGTTGCTGATTGTGCCACCTTCTACGTTGAGGGTTGCATGCGCTGACATCCATATGCCACCGCCATCGCCTTCCAATGCTTCGTTGTTGCTTATTTGCCCACCAAGCATTTGCATACTGCTCCGGTCAGCGTGCAGTACATTATTACCAAGTCGACCAAGGCTTACGCCACCACCAGAGTGAACGGCCTCGTTATTTGATATGCTTCCGCCATTCATAGTAAATGTGCTTCCGCAGTCAAAATGTACACCACCGCCAATTGTCATTGAGTGATTATTCATAATTTCCACTCGGTCGTTCATAATAAGTGTGCCGCTTGTTGCAAAGTTTATTCCGCCACCACGCAAATTTGCAGAATTTTCTGCGATCCTAACATAGCCACTCAAAACTATGGTTGATCTTATATTTACGTTTATAGCACCACCATGATGAGTCCTGGCAGTATTGCCTACGAGGCTTGAGTCGCCACCGATACTAATTATGGCATCCTGTTCAGTTCGAATTCCGCCACCTTCAGTTGCGCTATTGGAATTGATTGAAGCGCTTTCTGTCATAAATATTCTTATGTAGCGACCTGCCCATATTCCACCGCCGCCACCCATTGTTGACTCATTGTTGTGAATAGACGCATCACCACTCATAATAATATGTGTTCTATCGCCAAACTCATTATTTCTGAAATAAACTCCTCCGCCATGTCGCCCATTGTTGTTGCGGATCTCGGAATTACCAGTCATGTACAAAAAGCTACCCTGGCTAAAGTAGCCAGCACCGCCAAGCGACGCATAACTGTTTTCTATTACAGCATTGCCACGCATAATCATGGTTGCGCCAGTATCAACTCTGACGCCTCCGCCAAGCTGATATCGCGAACCTCCGTCAAGAACAATATCTCCGTCCAGTACAAGATACCCGCTTATGACGCGAAATATCCTATAGTTGTGATCAGCCCTTATAGACCCAGACCCAGTTATAATAATTTCTCTGTTGGTTGCGTTATACGCATCAACATTGATTACTGCATTAACGGGTATCACACCTGAGACTTGAATTACATTGGGTCCCCCAGTACTCGCAGCAGAAATCGCAGCTTGAAGAGCACCCACATCCGCAACGGTAACAGTCCCGCTAAGCATGTCGATTCCAAGCGAACCGTATTCTGCCACCCCTTCGTACATGCCGATTTCCAAAGAATCAGATTCCTCCAACTCTTCGGGCACGTCTATCCCCAAAGAATCGTACTCTGCCAATTCTTCGGGCACTTCTGTTTCTAACGAATCGGACACTGCCAACTCTTCTTCGCTACCGTCATAAGCGCTGGCAAGTAGAGGATTCATCAGGAGTGTCGCACCACTGAAAATTAATGCGCATATCATAAGCAAAGCCATTATTCTCAGCCCGGTAATTTTTGCCTTCTGTTTAAAAATACTCATACCATACCTCTCAACCTCTCATTTATTTTACCCTAAATTACCCCAATATCACTGTGAACAAATCTATCTCCATCCGCGAAATGAAAAACTCTGGGTATTCACCAGCAAAGATAGCATGGGTGGAGGAAAAAGTCAAGTCATTTATGCACTAAATTATGTAGTTTTCATACTATTTTCATCCATTTTACCAATTCATTACCATTGTGTTACGAAAAGTGTTTTTTATCGAGGAGAAACACCCCTAAATAGCACCCGTATTTTGTGTTTTTGCAACACTTTGTTTTTATTCGCTACTCATGTCAGACAGCTCTTAAAAATAGGCTAAAAAAGGGGTGCACCCACAACGATACACCCCCTATTTTGGCTCATGCTTTGTTTATATTCACTATAGCAAAATCCAGATCTTGAGTCCTATTCTTCTGTGAGAATCTGCAGCAAAGTCTTTGAACTGAGTTCTTTGTTAAGCGTGTCCTGAACACGTTCCAATTCCCTGTGTACCGCACAAGGGTGGTCAGGGAGATTTCGCTTACACGGGCGGTCATCCCTCAAGCACTCGTTGATATATAGATTTTCGTCAATTGCGGAAACAACATCGAAAATAGTCAGTTCTGCCGGTGATCTTACAAGCCAGTATCCGCCGTCACGTCCACGGCTGCTCATAATCCATCCGGCACGCTCTAATTTCTTCAAAATTTTATACGCAAACTGTCCCGGAATGTTCTCTGCTGCGCAGATTTCTTCAGCAGTTGTTTTTTCACCCGAAGCCAATGCACGGATTATTCTTACTCCGTAATCACACTCTTTTGTAAGAAACATAATTATCCCTCCATTCGTTCCATTTACAATGTAATACGTTTAGCAACAGTTGTCAAGCTAAATCGTTAAATTAATGCAAATTTTTCTCAATTTCTGACATAAAAAGCGAATTGATTGTACTCTATTTTTAATATTTTGACAAGTCGGTCTATTCGAAGGTACAATTCCGGCCTATGTTATCTAATCCATTGCAGTATCTTAAAATATTTAAAAATAGATAAAAAAACTCTTATTTTATCAACACTGTGCTTTGACATTTTAATTTTAAGTTTTTTTGCATTTATTTGAGAAAATTTTATCAAAATTTAGTATTTCTTCTTGCATTTATACCCAGTTTACTATATAATTGCCAACATAAATTGATTCGTTTACATTGAGCATTTTTAGGACACCGATGATTAAATTGCGTCATCAGATTTGTGTCGAATGTTTTAGTCCATCTTGAAAGATGGTGGCGAGATTTAATCAGCGGTTATTTTTAGATGACTTTTTGCTTACGACTGTTATTTTGCTTATTTAAAACTTCATTTTTGAGGTCAATTGGAGGTGCTTTTTTGTATGAAAAAGTCAATTGAAGTCGATATAAAATCAAACGACGTCTATATAACGTCGATCGACAATGATATACCGGCAGATGAAAAAGACCATTTCAAGGCATTTTTTGATTCAGCGCCCGTACTTTGCGCTATTTTCGATAAAAATTTAAACATTATAAAGGTCAATCAAGAAGCTGCAAATATTCTTCGCCTAAATGATAAGCAAGAATATATCGACAGATTCTCCGATCTTTCACCCGAATACCAGCCAGACGGCACAAAGTCCGGAGAAAAAGTTAAAAAAGCGCTTCGCCATGCTCTCCAAACGGGTGACGACTATATATCTGAGTGGGTTCATATTACTTTTGACGGGGAGCTAATACCGTTTGAAGTTCATCTAAAACGCGTCAGACTCGGCGGTAAATATGTTGTAATCGTTTATGCAAGAGATTTACGAAAAGAAAAGGAAATGCTCAAAAAATTGGAGGAATCTGTCCTGCGAGAGCAAGCGGCAAATGACGCAAAAACAAAATTTCTTTCCAGCATGAGTCATGAAATCCGCACCCCCATGAATTCGGTTTTAGGTATTACAGAACTTCAGCTCCAAAAGGACATCCATCCTCCGGAAACGAAGGAGGCCTTTGCACGTATTCACGGCGCTTCAAATCTTTTGCTTACAATAATTAATGATATCCTTGACCTGACAAAAGTAGAAGCAGGCAAACTTGAAATTATGTCTGCTCCATACAATTTGTCCAACATGATTGCTGATACTGTTCAGCTCAATCTTATGGCCGTTGGCAGTAAGAAAATTGATTTTCATCTCACCATTGACGAAAAACTTCCGACAACACTCATAGGTGATGAAGTCCGCTTAAAACAAATTCTTAACAATATTCTCTCCAATGCAATAAAATACACATCAAAAGGATTTGTCCGTCTCAAATTCTCCTCAGAGCCCTCCCCCACTGCCGATGGAATAATTCTAGTCGTGAGTGTGAGCGATTCAGGCCAAGGTCTGACTCGCAAGCAGGTTGAAAGTATTTTTAGCGATGAATTTAAAAGATATAACTTAAAAAACAATCGCTCCATTGAGGGAAGCGGCTTGGGACTTGTAATAGCAAATCAGCTTGTTTCAATGATGGGCGGTGAGATTTCAGTTAAAAGTGAACCTAGATGCGGCAGTGTATTTACCATTCGCTTACCACAGAATATAGGCAGTGATGATAAGCTTGGCACAGAGGTCACATCTGTTTTACAAAATCTTAAAACCACCCAAAGATCACTAAAAACAATTTCAAAATTAAACCATGAACCCATGCCTTATGGAAGGGTGCTTGTAGTAGATGACGTTGAATCAAATCTATATGTCGCAAAAGGCTTTTTGATGCCATATAAGCTCACCATCGATACGGCAAATTGTGGAGCTCAGGTAATTTCTAAGATAAAATCAGGCGAAGTCTACGACATTATTTTCATGGATCATATGATGCCCGACATGGATGGGATTAAAACAGCAAAAAAGCTAAGATCGTTGGGTTATGATAAACCCATCATAGCTCTTACCGCAGCGGCACTTAACGATTCAAAAAAATTATTCATGGACAACGATTTTTCAGGCTTTATTTCAAAGCCCATAGACATATCTGTACTTGACAAATATCTGCTGCGCTTTATTAGGGATAAACAGCCTCTTGAACTTATTGAAAATGCACGACTTATGGCAACCAAACAGAGCAAAGATTTTGCAATTGAAGGAACACTACCAAATATGCTCGTTGATTCTTTTCTCCGGGATGCCAAAAACTCTTCAAAAATCCTTGAAAACTATGCCCACAAACGAGCTTTTGACAAGGCTTCACAAAAAGCGTACGTAGTTCAGGCCCATGCTATGAAAAGTGCGCTACTCAATATAAACAGACCAAAACTTGCCAATCTCGCCGCCTCACTGGAAGCCGCCGGACGTGAGCCGGATTTGGCATATATCCAAGATGAGACCCCAAGATTTATTGAGCTGCTAAAATCTGTTGTAAGCGAGCTTGAGTGCAGTAAAAAGAAAAGTGAGCCTATTGAGGATGAAGACCCCAACTTCCTAAAAAATCAATTATTAATTATCCGACAAGCCTGCGAAAGCTACAACATGGATATTGCCGACACTGCCTTTGAAGCAGTGAGCCGAAAAACATGTTCACAGCGCACCAAAGAACTTTTTAGCACCCTTGCCGATCACATTTTATGCTGTGAACTTGAAGAGGCCGCATATTTGATTGACAGTGCAATCACAGGATTTAGTAGGAATTGAGGAGGCATGTGTGGGCAATTCACAAAAGACAATTTTTATTGTAGATGATAACAGATCAAATTTAATAGTTGGCAAAGAAGCGCTTTCCGGTAATTACAATGTCTTTACAATAATTTCCGGTCCACAAATGTTTAAGATATTTGATCGGGTCGTTCCGGACCTTATTTTACTTGACGTGGAAATGCCTGAAATGAACGGATATGATGTTCTGCAACTTCTAAAACAGGATATTAAAACTGCACATATTCCTGTAATCTTTCTAACCGGACTAAGTAGTGAAGACACTGAGCTAAAAGGACTTTCAATGGGTGCAGTGGACTATATAACAAAACCCTTTTCAAAGCCGTTGCTATTAAAGCGCATTGAACTTCATCTGCAGCTCACCGATTATCACAATAATCTTGAAAAAATGGTTGAGATAAAAACCCGTGAGGTTGTTGAGCTAAAAAACGCTGTTTTAAAAACAACTGCAGAACTTGTAGAACGGCGAGATTCTGTCACTGGAAATCACATAGACAGAACTCAGCAATACATCAAAATCCTGCTCGATGCCTCAAAAAAATATGGCCTATATAAAAAAGAGGTCGCCGCGTTTGACGAAAAGCTTGTTCTGCAGTCATCTCAACTACATGACGTAGGCAAAATTTCATTAAAAGACTCAATCTTGCTAAAGCCCGGAAAACTCAGTCCCCATGAGTTTGAAGAGATGAAAACCCATACCACTTTTGGCGAAAGTATAATACAGAGTATAAAAGACAGCACCACAGACAGTGACTTTCTGGAATATGCCAGAATTTTTGCCGTAACCCATCATGAAAAATGGGACGGCAGCGGATACCCAAAAGGACTTAAAGGCAAGGCCATTCCCCTTCTCGGCCGTATAATGGCAATTGCAGATGTATATGATGCCCTTGTCACATTAAGGCCATATAAGAAGGCATATTCCCACAGCGTGGCCGTAGAAATCATCAAAGATGGCAAAGGCAGTCACTTTGATCCGGCACTTGTAGATTTATTTCTTAAAGTCAAAAACGACTTTGAAATCGTCTCATCAACCACACAATATTAACTAAACAATTAAAGTTTATTTGCAGACGCACCAAGAGCCGCTTTTTGGCGGCTCTTAGTGCGTGATAGATATACAAAAGAGAGGTAGTTGAAAGGTTAGTCCTCACTAACCGAAATTCACAAAAAATAGTTAGCTTCAACTAACCAGAATGATATCACAGTTCCACCAGCTTGTCAACACAAAATAGTAAAAAATATTTACAATTCACACGGTAGCCTCCATCAAGCGGTATGCCACGGATTTTTCGCGTATGTAGAAGACAACCCCCGCCGCTACGCGGCACCCCCTTCGTGCCCGAAGGGGGCTGGAAAATGCTTGCCATTGCCCCCTTCGCACACGACTACCCTTGACCCACATTTTTTTAGAAAGGACTCTAACTCTGGGCAGACAAAGTAATCAAGAGCTCTGGTTACAATAACAGTTGCTAAAACTGGGGGATGCACCGGAGTGACAGGACGTCAAATTAC
>Ga0209755_10007916_pt1 | contig 11454 bp, 7 predicted proteins | sample TergutCo191P1_FD_187301 | JGI IMG/M metagenome (GOLD analysis project Ga0209755, IMG submission 187301) | Cornitermes sp. P1 segment gut microbial communities from Petit-Saut dam, French Guiana - Co191P1 (SPAdes) (version 2) | ecosystem: Host-associated > Arthropoda: Insects > Digestive system >...
CCCCCAAAGCACCACTACGTCTTCCTTTGTTAACTGTTGAACCTTCACCCTGGACGTGCCTTTTATGTATTTCATCCCTGCTACTGGATTAACAAGCCGAGCACTTCAAAATCATTATTTAACAGATGACTTACTTCAGAGGCACATCCTCTGGCATGACTCTCCCCCAAGATAATTACTTTATGTTGTGTTTTCCCCACCATTCTTTTACGATCCAACTTATGCTTCCTTACTTGCTTGGACTCTTACCATTCTTGAAATTCCTGTACTTACTGGGGTATCGTCTACTTCCAAAACATTACACAAAGGGTTATATCGGAACGATGATAGTGGGATTGTCTGTAGTCCTTTGTTCTGAGTGGTTGTACCTCTTGTGCTTCGTAGCCGTCGTTCTGGTGCGACGAATTTCCTTCCATGCACTGTTCTTATCGCTGGTAGGATGAGATTCATCGTGGGATTTATACTCCGCACCGTTAGTGAGGTTATCTTGATTCTTCGGGCCGATGGAGGTTGATTTTATTTCTTTTTGAAGGATCTCTGATTATCAGTTGGGAAGATTTTTGGTTCATTTATGAGCAGTTCTAGGTGATCTTTCAAAATACAACACTTTGCGCAAATATTTTCACCGCTTTCACTATAATTTTTATCTACAAAGCGAGTGTAAATACTATGTACTGCTTCTACCGACGCCATTTTGAATATTTCAAGTATTGTTGCAATCACAATATGAGCAAAACCAGAAAACTGATGCCCACAGATTATCTACTCATGCCAATGCCAAGACTCAAAGCAGTTATGTTTGATGTCCGAGGTAGAGTACCATCCTTCCTGTTCTGTCTGCATGGCTGCTTCATTTGCAACAAAGTGTCCACGAACTATATGCTGTGGAACCTAGCCACAACTTGCAAAATTAAAACACATGACATTTAGCTTCCTGTTAGGCAGATATGTTAACATCTTTCATTAACAGAAAGTTGGCATTAATAAATGCAGTGAATGAAAGGCAGCAAAAAGCCATGTGCGGTCAAATACAGGGAAAGTATGAAATAATGGAATTATGATGACAGCAGTATGGTTACATCAGTTCTGGTTTGGGACTTAGAAAATTTTAGGTACTTGATTTTTATAGAAAAAAGTGTGCTTGGGTATGTGCATAACAAGCTTTAATAAATCAGACGTAAAAGTGGAGAAATGTGGAATAATTGGCCTCCTACCCTAACCTCCCTCTTCAGGAGAGAAGCAACAAATTATGAAACACTTCAGTCAGGTCAGCAACCCCCTTGTCATGGCTTTTGTCCTCAACTCCTTTTCTATGTCAGACATTCCTATCAGTCATTTCCCCATTCATACATTAATGGAATTTCACTGTCCATTACAACTGCGAGTCAATATTTTAGGTTTCATCACACAAGTGGTGTTGTAAATTTACAAGGATGTCAATGCTCTGTTCAAAATAATCTTCTGGCATTGAGAATTTTACATATAGGCTAAATCTGCTATGTATTATATCTCTATTTATAGCTTTCAGCAGTCAAATCAGGTAACATACATGTCACATAAGATACACAGTTCTCCTACATTAACTGTCAAAGTTGGACAAGTGTTTATGATCTCCAGCCACCAGCTGGACAAGTGTTGTGAAAATACCACACACATTTCCACTTCATTTTTCAACAACCCACACTGCAGATGCATGATTTGTAACACGCTTAAAAAGGTGAGATTATGTTAACCGTGTGAATATTTCAGCAAAAGGTTCCCTGCATCTTGTTTCAAATATTTAAATATGTTCAGATGGGTGTGAAAGTCAGGGACACAATTTTATTGTGGCAATAAAAGTCTGCAAACTGCTAACTCAATGAAGAAGTCATTTGCAATTTTTGAGGTTTCCTCAGTGTTCATGTTGAGGATTCGGGTCTTCTGAGTTGTTATGCTGAGTGGCAGAACTAATGATTCCTAATGTTTTGAGGGAACGTACCACCTTTGCCTCCAGCAGGCAATCAGTAACTCTGCTAATTCAGCATAAGAACCCAGAAGACCTGAATCTTCAGGAACTGAGTTACAAAATGTAGTAACACTGCATCATTCAAATTGAAGCACTGATTCACACATCTCTTACATTAAAATAACTACTCAAATCATGATTCCAAATTACAGAAACAAATAACAATCTTCATCTCAGATATGACAATGCAATATGTTTCCCAGGTATGAACGCTGCATTGCACTGCTGATCTCATGCCCAGGAATGGATGTGAACCACTGCAACAAGCAAGGCTGCACTGCTGTGTATGAAGCTGCATATTATGGAGGTCGGGAGGCAGTGTTAGCCATGCTGAAACATGGCTCACACGTACTAGATCTCGACACCTCACATGGAGTCGGCCTATCAGCTCGTGACATCATCACTGAATATTATCCTGACCTGAAAAGTATTCTCCCACTGCCAAGGATTAAACATCATGACTCAAATGGCCACACACAACTACTAGCAGCTTTTCAACACCGAGAGCTCAATGCCTTCCACAATATTCTGTGCCAGGTTAACATATATGGCAATGTTTGCATCAATCCAAACTTCTGGTACAGCAAACCTTATAATTCTACCTGTCTGGAAATGGCATGCAAGGAAATTGGCTGTGAAGAATTTGTACGAACACTGCTCTTAGCAGGAGCAGATCCCAACACATTTAATGTTGTGACACATAAATCACCTCTGCACTTAACTGCTGAAGCAGGAAATTATGAAGCAATGAAGATACTGTTGGAAGCCAGACAAGTAAATGTGAACATGACAGATGGCTGTGGGAGAACAGCTCTACACATTGCTATGGAGCAGCACAGAGGAAATGATGAAGATAGCAGACGGCTGCTGCAATGTATCTCACTTCTACTAGAACAAGAAAGCATTGATTTGAATAGAACTGACAACAATGGCCATTCTGCAATTGATTTAGCAGCAATCAGAAATGACATTGATGCAGTACAGTTGATGCTAAAACATCATGACCTCGAACTTGATGTGAATAGTTTCCAAGGAACACAGCAGATGAGAAAAAGTGAGATTATCACTGAAAAGTTGTCAGACATAAAGAGAGTTCTGTCCCAGAAAATCGATGCTGAAATGCATGAAAACATACTGAAGGACACCCTCTTTCAGCACTTATACAAACGAGAAAGCCAAGAGTTTATACGGATTTTCAAGGAAAATGTGAATAAACATGCCACCCTTGTAGTACAGGAATTTGATGACAGGCACTGCACATGTTTACAATATGCCAGCAACTACGGTTTGCAGGACGTAGTTAAAGTCTTACTGGAGTATGACGCTGATCCAAATGCTACCACTGACTATGAAGGAAGACCACCAATTGTTCTTGCATGCATAAGACAGAACCAAGACATCCTACAAAATTTCCTTGACTTGCCACCTGAATCAAACTTTAATATTAATGCTACAGATGCTAAAGGGAACACAGCACTTCATTACGCAGTTCAAAATGAAAATCTTCCTACTGTCATAGCATTATTAAATCATGGAGCAGGCATTAAAATAAGGAACATTTTTGACTGGCCACCATTACCTGCAGAGGCTGTAGAAAGACTATTTAATCATTGTCTGCAGACTAGTCCTCACTTCCCAGATGACAAAGACTGTGAGATAATATTCAATTATGGCCTCTTGCTGGCAAGTCACAGGCAAGAGAACGTGGGGAAGGCCATACCCACAGACACAACACATGCCATTGAAAATCAGGATCAAGAATCCTTGCAAGACAGGTGTAAAATAAAACCATTAACACCTGAAATGAATTTACTATTTTACCTAAGTCAGTCACAGGAACACAGACACTTACTTTCGCATCCAATAATCACAAGTTTTTTATACCTAAAATGGTTCCGAATCAGGGCAATATACTACACAAATCTTGCGCTGTATGTTCTGTTCTTGATACTACTTAATATATACATTTTTATGGACAATAGATTACTAGACCCACATCCCACATTTATGACTGAGCCAATGCATAACATTTCAGGTGGCAAAAACACTTCAGAAGGTGAGCATCAAGAAACTCATTTAGAAAGGTTTTGGACAACATATAAGAACCTAATTTGGTTTCTGCTGCTATTTATACTTTTCTGTCACGCAGTGAGAGAACAATTCAAATTTGTTGTGTCACCTGCAAAGTATCTCTCTACACTGGACAGCATGCTTGACATAGCTTTGGTCTTCACAACTACAACAGTTCTATTAAAATCCTGGGATGACGATAATTACAGAAAATTATTCAAAGCATCTTCCTTATTCCTGTCATGGGTTGAACTGGCATTAATAATGGGACGCCTTCCCAAATTATCAATCAATATTGAAATGCTGAAATCTGTAGTGAGGCATTACTCTCTCGTTCTGTCATCATACTTCTTTTTTATAATTGCTTTTGCAAGTACTTTCTACATTTTCTGTCATGACAGTGACACACAAGCATTTCAAACTCCATGGGCAGCAGTAAAGAGCACAATCATGTTGTTGACAGGTGGAATTCATGTGCTTTCTGGCAATGGGTACAGTTCTGTAGTACTTTTGTTGTTTGTGTTCATAATTATCATGGTTATGCTTAATGTTCTGACGGGCATAGCGGTGTTTGATATAAAACTGATTCATGAAAATGCTGAAATGCTCCAGGCAGTGTCCAGAATAACACTTATGTATGAAATTGAGAGTGTCTTAATATACTGGAACACATTCATGGAGAAGATATGCCAGTTTCATTGTGCATCAAAGATGGCTGCATACTTGAACAATGCATTGCGAAGGGTAATACTATTTCCTAACACCAGTACAGCTGATAAAAAGATAAGTGTTCTCCCCAACAAAAGTGCTACAATAATATTTAACAAAAACGAAAATTCTGTCACTTGTAAAATGAATACAAAAACTCTACAAGCAGTCATAAAAACTATTAGCAATCAAGACCACATGAAGAGAAAGTATACAATGACATCATGACAAGCATTTCAAGAGATTTGTTAAGAGTAGCAACAGTCCTGACAAAATTTAGACTACTGTGGATGAAAATTGTGTGAAACAAGAGGAGACTTAGAAAACTTTGGTTATGTTAAAGAACAAACAGGAACCTTAAATCTTAGAAACAAACATGATGAAAATCACAACAATGTCTATAACGATTAGCTTGTTTACAAGCAACTTTACAAGAAAAGCTTGACCAGTACATACACAGGTTCAATTGCACTGAACAATCACAGAACAACAGATCTACTGAATCATGTTACTTAAATGTACTCACATGAGGAAATGACAGAAATCCATTCAGAAACATGACTACTGCTATATAAACTTTGTTAAATATATGTTTATTGAAATACATTTCATGGTAAAGATTTTACTGTAAATTATGATGCAAAGAATGCACAACACTTGGGCTACACACTACTTCTAGAACTCTGAAGAACTAGAGTCTGCTCTTCTGCATAATATTACCATATAGTCCAGCAGGAGAATTTGCTGTCTCAATTTGGAGACAGCAGATTTCTTTGTGATGCTGGTAGCCACCTACCAGATTGCTAAGGGTCATGATCAGAAAACCAGAGTCCATATTTTCACTCCAATGAAAATTGAAGTTTAACAGAATTTCTTGTATTTTAGAAGTTGTACTAGACAAATATGAACTGAAATTAAATGCCTACAACAACTTTGAGGGCAGAACTTCAGTACAAAACAACATAAACATCCAGTAACTAGTTAGGAAGCCAGGCCATGTAGGCCAGATATATTTAAGTACAAGAGAAGTCATCCGCAATGATGTATTAACCGAAATTAACAGATGTATGATGTATAAACCTACACAAATCTGTAACTGTAAAAAGTACTTCATGTCACCATTCACTTTATGTAGCAATATATCATGTAATTACTTGGTGTCCTCTGCCAAGATGTCAGGGAATACTGATGACAGCATTGTATCAATATATCATGTAATTACTTGGTGTCCTCGGCCAAAGATGTCAGGGAATACTGATGATAGCATTTACACTTCACACAATATCTAAGCCATGGTACAGACAATTTAATCCCAGGATTTTAAAATTATGATGCATATGCCATTGGTGCTTATACAATTCCTCTGCCTCTGCCCTTGTCCCGTGGCAATGGTGATTTTTGAAAATAGTTGACTAATCTACTTCTCTATTGGAAAGCCAATGCTGAAACTCCCAGTGCACGCAGTATGTGTATACAACACCACACACAAGTGTGCCATGTGACTGCTGAAACACTGCTGCGACACCTGGGATCATGACAGGAAAGATGCTGAACTGTGAACTTGAGCAAATAATTCTGTTGTTTACCTCAAAGATCTACCTTGTCCCAGAAGGAATTTCTTCACCAAGTCCAGTCAAGACAAGCTAACATTAGGTTTGGAAAAATTCTTCACAAATGATCAATATAAAAATCATACCCTCTGAATCAGGAGAAACTGAACAGTGCAAAAGTTTGCTTGACATGGTGTTTATACCATGACTGGAAAAATTCTCACAGTGTTCAAGACGACACACCAATGTAGTATATAAAGTGGTATTAGATATGCTACAAATAATCTGGAAGCATCTATTATCATATTGTGACCACCATTACTTTATACTTCTGATGAATTTTCATTTCCATTATTATGAGGGGGTGCTGATAAGTCCTTAGCCCGACCAGGAAGGAAACAAGCTACAGCGACCAAATTTGGGATTTATTCAACGTACTCCCCACGAAACTCAATACTTTTCTCAGCCCGTTGCTCTAACTTTTGCAAGCCACTCCCCTCCCCCACACCAAAAAAAATCCAGAAGTTTGTCCGTCCAACCAGGTCTCCGCGGCAGCAATGACCTCTGCGTCGGACAAAAAATGGTGACCTTTCAATTGTTTTTTCAGTCCAGGGAACAGGTGGTAGTCCAACGGGGCCAGATCCGGAGAATAGGGTGAGTGATCAAGACACTGGAAGCCCAGGTAGGGCAGTTTCTTCTGGGTTGCAAGTGTCCGGTGAGCCAGGGCATTGTCGTGCTAGAACAAGACCCGCTTGGTTAACTTCCCTGCGGCGTTTTTATTTCAAAATGCCTTTCAAATGCACTAACAGACATGAGTAATACTCTGTGTTGATAGTTTGGCCCTTTGGAAGATAATCAATAAGGAGGACGCCATCTTGATCAGAAAAAATCGAGGCAAGAACTTTTCCAGCGGATTTTTGCACTTGGAATTTTTTGGGGCGGGATGAGCCGCTATGCTGCCACTCCACTGATTGTTGCTTTGTCTCCAGGTCATAGTGATATAGCCAGGTTTCGTCCATGGTCACCAATTGCGACAGGAAATCATTTGGTTAGTGCTGAAAAAATTCCAAAAGTTGCTCAGACGACTGGCACCATTGACGATTTTGATCCGTGTTCAGGCATTTCGGGACACACTTAATGGAGAGCTTCCCCATGTTCAAATCTTCATGAATGATGGACCCAACCCGCTCATGAGAGATGACCAGTTGCTCAGCTGCTGATTTAGCAGAAATCCAGTGGTCTTCCAAGATTAGCTCGTGAATATGTTCAATAATTTCCGGGGTGGTCTCTGTTTTTCGTCGCCCAGGATGAAGCGCATTAGAGGTGGAAAAATCATCACCACATTTTAAATGGGCCACCCAGTTTTTGATGGTGGCATACAATGGTGCATGTTCCCCTTATGTTTCTGTCAGAATGGTGTGCATTTCCTTCGGCACCTTGCCTGGGGGGGGGACTTGATGACAGCTCACGTCGCCATGTTGTTGAAATCGCGTGTGTTGCCTGACATGCTTCATTTCAGCTTCTGTAACAAGAAAAGACTTGCAATTCGCCATGTGAACAGACCCCTCTTTCCAACGACAGTATCGATTTTGTCTTACGACATTGGGAAGTATGTGGGGCTAAGGACTTATCAACACCCCCTCATAGTACAGTCTTCGTCTTATGACTGTGTAATTTACCGAATAACCATATTTTAACCTGTAATCCACTTCCATAACAGGATCACTCTGCCAATAAACCACTGGCATGTAGCCTAGCCAATTATTCTTTATTGCCTACTTTTTAAAGAAAAAATATCAACAATATGTAATAACCAAATGACTTCTAAATACAACTGAACTCGGTTATAACATCATGAAAGGTAATGAATATTTTGTATCATTATAAAAAGTGCTATTCTAACCAAGGAGCATAATGTTATGGTTAACAGTGAGGAATTGATTGGTGCACAGAAGACCTGATGCTACAGATGAGGTGTCGCACAAACCAATGTCATACAGGCTGGGACCGACTGCACTTGCAAAACAAGCCCAACTAACAGCTGGATAAAAGGGAGATCATGAGCCCATCAAATGCCACTGAATCTGCAGCAAAGCACTATAAGATTTCACAAGGCTTCAAGTTTCTGTGTCAGACCTGAATCCAGAACACTGCCTCCAGCATCTCCTCAAGCAGAATGCTTTATGGCCTGTCCCTTCAAGTGCATGAGCTGCAAGAACCCATCTCAATTCTGACCAAATTGCAAACTTTTTCCCATCGCACAAAGAAAGTACAATGTAGGCCTATATGTGTGGGCAACAAACAAAAAAAGAAACAAAATAAAATCCTAGCAGTGTACCATAAGCAGTTGCCTGTATAAACTTCTCAAACCTACTCAAATTATACTGCACTAAAGAAACTGAATGTGGACCATTGCACCATCACAAGAGAAGCTGTAGCCAAATTCTATTCACACCTTACAGATAAACCCATGTATGACCCGTTTCTCAATGGTTTATTCAAAGCAAATTCAAATTAGGCACGTTACTAATTTACTCATAAATGTCTACTACAGCCACCTGTGAAATTTTCTGTACCTTTTGTTACTGGATTTGTATGTTATATATTTCCTTATGGCAGAAAAGAATGAATTTTTCAGTGAATGGAAATAAATACAACATTAATGAAAATAAATTTAATACTGCATAAGAAATAAACAGAAGACACAACTCTTCAGGTTGACACTAAGTGGTTGGGTGAGTGGTTGGTAAGGTTTGTGAGGACTGTTGTGCTTTCATCTTCATTGTCATGAACTGTGTGACACAGGATATAAAGACAATGTAATGCTTAAATATATTTTAATCATCCAGTGATACAGTGTCACATTCCACAAGACTTGAATTTTCTGAAATACCACTATGATAACCACAAATCTTGGAAGAAATAAATGTCTTTACTACCATTATTATTCCTAGCACAACTACAACCACCAACAAGATTACAAACAATATATATATATATATGTTCTGAATCAATCAAGGAAATTGAAAACCACAGGCAGCCATCCACAAAACATTCACCCACCTTATCATTGAGATCTAAAGAAACCGTTTTAATTAGCAGAAGAAACTTACACTGCACTGTGTATTTGCGTTTGACAATCTGTAATATAAATACAGAAAATATAATGTCTAGGGCGCCAGTTAATTAGCTGCTGGGGCAATTAAAAATTTTGTACACTGGTAAAATGATTCAATATCAATATGGCCACCTCCAATACCAATAAAAAACTTCATATCAACTCACACCCCTATTGTTAACAACAAGGAAAACAAACTGAATTTATATTAATCAATGGTTATAAGAAAACAATGACGCATGGCCAGGACATGCAAAACAAGACAGAGTATATACAGAGGCAGGTAAATATGAGCTATGTACTAATATGCACTGAGTTGCAATTCACATTACTTCAGTAATATTACAACAATTATTCTACACTTTCAAAAAGTTTACACTCATTGACAAATGCAGCACCAGACAGCTGTTGAAATATCAATGTTATACACATTACTCTTCATGTGAAAGTGGAACAGCACACCACTGCAGTAGTAAGGTATACTGAAACTTCAGGGAGTGATACCTAATGTGAGGGTCCTTGTGGTTCGCATCAGTCAATGAAGGTCAATGCCAGGATAGTATTTCTGACTGCTCCTCTCAAAACCTTACTGTATTTATTATTAATGATCTAATCATAACTTCAATTCAACTGCACCTTACAATACCTGCTACACAGCAATTGTCTGTAATTCATGAACTGTTGTTTCTCCGGCTACTGTGCAGATCACTCTCAGCTCAGTCAACCTCCATCTTTCAGTCAGTGAGGTTGACTGCTTTCATGCATAATGGAATGAAATTCTTTAAATCATTTAATGTATCTGTGCTTCCATAAACTGTTTTGTATTTTATTAAATACAGGTTGTTCAACTTAAAAGTGGACCGTTAACTAAGCCGTGAATATATCATTTCAGATGCTATTTATAATGGTTCTGCTGGTATGACATTATACTACTACATGTGCAGGAGTTGGCAAGACTGTTGCGGGAGGGGGGAGAATCGGTCTTGGCCATCTGTATCAGTTGAACCAGTCGACAGTGAGTGCTGGTGTTTGAACAATTCCATTTTTTACACTTTCATAATGCGGTTAACAGTGGAAGAATGTTATTTATTTTGGAAGTTATTCAAAAACAATGTCTTACGTCCACTGCAGACAAAGTCCTTTTGAAAAATTTGGAAGGGAAGCGCCAGTGAAAAGTGCTATTGTGAAAACGATTACAAATGAAGGAAAGCTGAGAAAAGTTGCGAAGAACATAGTGAAACGTGTCAATAAGTGCATTGAAATGAATGGACATCATTTCCAACACTTAATGTAAATTCAGGTTAGTTGTGTAATATAACATGTTGTAAATCTTAGTAAATAAATTACTTATATTAATATATGGTCCACTTTTAAGTTGAACACTCTGTATAAGCTTTCATATTTTTTTACACTTTTTGAAGTTATTTCCTATTTTTATTACTGATATTTCACTTCGTTCTTGGAACCAAACAAGTGCTCGACACTGAAAATGGATTCCAATGTTCATGATACTTTTATTGATCTCAATTCAACATGAATATGGCAATTAACTGTGAAGTATTGATGGCATAATTAAATAACAACTCTGAAGACATTACCACTATATTCTGTATTATAACACACAAATAACTAAAGGTAGTAAAACTATTCCAAAGTATAATATTCTCGTAATTTAAGTTAACATGTTTCTGATTAAAGTCAGACATGTTTTGACAATACTGTTATTTTGGAATGGCTGTGAAAAATGGTTTTATAATTATTTTATAGTAACTTTTAAATTGTGTATAGTGTTCTCCACTGTGCCATCTGGACCAAGATGCTGCACTCATTGTAGCCAAGACAGCAACTTGTGCAGCATGCGTACCCTCCTACTTCCTTCCTACCATCTTCACACAGACCTGTGTCCTTTGTCTGCGCCCCCGAATGTTACTCTTACTTCATTCCTGAACCTTGACAGACCTACCAAAAGTGTCATCCCGCATTTCCAAATTGTTCAGGAACAG
>Ga0209755_10007917_pt1 | contig 11453 bp, 8 predicted proteins | sample TergutCo191P1_FD_187301 | JGI IMG/M metagenome (GOLD analysis project Ga0209755, IMG submission 187301) | Cornitermes sp. P1 segment gut microbial communities from Petit-Saut dam, French Guiana - Co191P1 (SPAdes) (version 2) | ecosystem: Host-associated > Arthropoda: Insects > Digestive system >...
ACCAGTTCACACTGCATCACATGCCAGAAGACCAAATTGTCATTTCTGCAGTATTTTTTTCTCTTTTTCCATACATATACATTGTCTTGTATTATAAAAGAAATGCACTCTTTCATAATATTCTTCTCCTTATCTAAGATTACAAAGAAGAGCCTGAGGTACGCACACAAATTGCCAGTCAGCACAGAAAGATGTTACGTGAGGATTTACTTATGCAACCAAAGTCGAGGAAAAAAGAAAAGAAAAAAAGAAGGGTAGAGTTCCGGATACACGTAATGATAGTCCAAAGTCGCAAATCTCTGATAAGCGGAAACAGGAGAGCCATAATAACAAGGATAAGACAAAGAAAAATAAAAAGAAACATCATAAAGAACATATAAAAAAGGAAAAAACAAGCATGTGAAGAATCATTAACATGTGCCATAATTTATTATGAACACAAAATACTTGAAATAAGCAGCCACGTTTATGGTAATTTGCACGAGAAGTGATCTTTTGAACAGTTTATAATAGTGCAAGGAAGTTGGAAGTGTCTCAGACTTCATTGTCCAAGATCTTCTAACACACTTTTGATGTTTAGTGTGTTCTGTGTACAGTTTGCATAGAATAAATACACACAAGGTATTTGTTTCTTTCTGGCCATTGGTTTGAACATGAGAACAGGCATGTGGATTTTGATAAAATATGACATGCTAGGTCCTTACAAAGGATATTTGGTCCCTTTGAATTTCATAAATCCACCACAAAATTACACTTTAATAATTGAATATGTACTACACCTTGGAGCATTCAGAATACTATGTGCAACGGGCAAATGTGGAAACTAGTTACTGAGGTATGGATTTTGCCTTTTCCAATTTTGTTTCTGCAAATATTATTAATATTTATGTTTAATATAATGAGTAAGGGCAGAAAGATGTGCAGGCCCTCCCCATAATGGAGCAAAGAGTCTCTTTTCTTCTGCAAGGGATTCCTCCTTGCTCATTTCAATAGCATTGTGTGTCATAACCTTCAGTGATTTCAGCACTTTTGTATCACACTTAGTTCTTACTTTCAACCACTCTAAGGCCTCTGTAAGAGGATTCTTGGTGACCACAATGCCATCAGCAAGTCCAATATGCAAAGCTTCTTCTCCTGACACCATACGCCCTGTAGCCATTAGATCAAGGGCCTTTGTATAGCCAATAGTGTGAACCAATCTGGTGCATCCTCCCCATGCTGGTGTTATACCCACGCGATTATGAACAAATCCAATGCCTCTCGTGTCAGATGTCACAAGTCGGAAATCACATGCTATTGCTATTTCTGATCCACCTCCCAGTGCACCTGAAGACAGAAAAATAAATTTTTACAAAGTACTCATTGGTTTATAGATACCATAACTGGCTAATTCGTGAGCTAGGCAAACTAACATATTTGTTACCACACTCATAATAACAATACAGCTTGATCCGATATGTACCATCTGCAGTTCTGGTACCTGTAACATTACATTGGTAGCATTAGTTGTCATTATTTTCAACACGCTCCAATCAGTGCAGCTCATATAAAAAGTCTTGGTTTGCCTGGCATTGCTGTATCCAGTATAGAGAATGTTCTCATAGTAAGAGCATTACTATTACATGAATGAAACAACCGGTACTGTCTCTTCTTGCTCTGTCAGCATTGAAAGAAAATATATCCTGAGGCAAGCACTGCTGCAAAATTTTTTTTAAATCTTGTAATCTACGTCTCATAATACTGGAGTCTAATGTGGCCAGTTTATCAGACATGTTATGCATATTTGTATCTTCTTGTGTTTTAAATGGAGAAGCTTCTCTTCAGGAACTTGCCAGTTCTCATTAGACAATCATATTGCAAAGTGGTTGGATTCTGAACTCCAATGGTTCATCAACTGTTACACCATTCAAGTCTTCCTGGCAAATCTACATGATTGAGTGAAGAATCCAAATTTTCACCCTTAATGTTCCCCTTCCATCACATGGAATAGCTGACTATACTTTGCATGACAAACTACATCAAAACAGTCGATGGATAAGGTCTTCCTGTTTCACTCTTCGACAAGTCGCCAACTTCACACAGACATATGGTGTCATTACCAGATTAATATTTCAGAGTACGTTCATCTATTTCAATGCCATAATCAGGGGTGAATATTTTCTAACTTTGACACAAAGCATAAACAAAGAAAACTCTTCCAATTCTGTCCACTATTCATGCAATACAAGGTATTGAAGTTATGTGACAGACATTTCTCACTGGCTGTAACTTGGGTTAAGCTGGTTACACCCAGATTCTGACATTTGTACCTTCTCATAAATAGCAGAAGCTTGTTGGGAATCAGTCATGATGAACATGCTAGTATGCGTGAGAATATTTCACATATGTAACTTACAGAAACTGTGGCAATGATTTGTGGTACCTTAATGAACCCCCCTTATGTGGCATATACTCAAGAGTATTCAGAAGACATTCCTTTAACCCTATTAATGAAACTGAAGATGGATCTTTGTATACATACAGATGTATACATTACATGTAACATAAAGAAAAGTGCTTACAAATGTTTCTCCAAAGTGATAAACATAATGCTTCAGGCATTATTCTCTACAGGGGCCATAATGAAGATTCACATAATACATTGTGCTCAGTTCTGATACAAAGAGCATGCTTGTGCAGCATTCTTTCATAATTCTCAATTTTGTGTGGTTTGTTATCAGTTTTTCTCAACTTATCTTAATCTGAAAAAGTTAATAAGGATTGGGTACAGCATGCACTTGCTCATAGTAGTGTCTTTCACTTTGTCACATATCACATGTTTAATTCACCGTAATATAATTTATAATTAAAATAAGAAGTGTCTGTGAACAGCACAGTTTATTTGTATGATAATTTAATGCATCACACAACTTCCATAAATGTAATCAACTTTAAATTCAAATTGTCTCATAGTTGTGAGACAGAATGGTCCTTAAACAAGTATATTTTCTCCATGTATGTCATACAGCAGTTGTACTACAGAGTGACGTACCTATTCCTTCGATTAAAGCAACAGATATAAGTGGTAGGATTTCAAGCTGCTTCAAGACCTTCTGCATAAATACAGCCATGCGAAATCCATCGTCTGGATTAGCTATCATGCGAACCACATTTAAGTCGCCACCCGAGCAGAAATTATGTTCATGTCCATATATAATTAATCCTTTTCCTGTACTCCAATTTTCAAGTATATCAACTGCATCAGCCAACTCCACCATCATCTTTCCTTGAACAGAATAAAATGAATTTTTAAAGTCCTTCTGACAGTGGTAACAGAGACTTTCATAACACCTATGTAATTTGGTAGTTTCCTTTCATCATGCCTCCTTTAATACATTTACAGATAGTATTTAGATTATGCCTGTGTGTGATGATGACTTTATGAAAAAGCTGAAACATTTTGTAGCATGTTTTTGACAATGAAAGATGCTGAAGAATAAGAACCAACTAGGTGCTACTTATTGTTTTATTATACTTATGATAGGTTCAACATGTTTTGGGCACTGTTATGCCCATCATCAGGAGCTCATGACTATAGTGCTGATTACCACATGGGCTATCTGGTTCTTTAAAGATGGATGACGTGGCGTTAATGTAAATTATGGTCTTTGTGGTGTGTTAGGTGCAAAGTTTTGCATTTTTTTGTCAAGTGGTCACTGCTAATAACGTGTTTATATTATTTTAATAATATTAAAATAATATAAACCTGTCATTAGCTATGATCACTTGACAAAAAACTGAAAATTTTGCACCTAACACACCACAAAGACCATAATTTACATTGTCACCTCATCCATCTTTACAGAACTGGATGGCCCTTGTGGTAATCAGCACTATAGTCATGAGTTCCTGATGATGGGCAGAACAGTGCCCGAAACATGTTGAGCCTATCATAAGTATAATAAAACAATAAGCAGCATCTAGTTGGTTCTTATTCTTCAGTTCTCACAACGTTGCACGGTTCAGTACACATCAAATGAAAGATACTGTCTGAAATTGGAGTTGTGATTAAAGGTACATCTGTTTTGTCTACTCGTGCATAACAACAGGATGTCTCACCATAGGATATAATTTTGTTTCTTGATTATGAGTTTGCATTATCATACCCAGACATTAACAGTAAGTTGTAAGAGTGGAGGTCTGCTGCAAAGAAGTCCTATTGGAATACCATGTTCATTGTGACATGCTATTTAAAAGGAAGGAATAATTCAAACACCATCCACACTGTTGCTACAGTTTGTAGAGTTAATTTGTATTCTGCCTTAAGATATTTTGACACTAACTAATGTCCCTTGCATAAGAGAAAACAAGTACTGTTATACACAATAGTACTAATTAAAAAGGAGACCGATCTCCATCTCAGGTGTAATGTAAGTTTGTTCTTTGTATTGGCGAAAACAGAGTTAAAATGTGCAGTTATAAATTAGTATGTTACAATCATGTTGCGTTTTGTTGTAGCGTGTATAAGATAACCGACTCAAGGTCTGAGCTCCTCTTTGGTAAGTATTTGCATTGGAATTAATAAGAAATGGTGTAGAAGGCTCCTAGAGATGGTACAACCTGTAACCAAAACCCTTATGTAGACTTACGTATTGCAGTCAAAAGAAGGCTAAAAGTTGACATGAAAAGGAATATAGCTTTCATTCATTTTGATTTTAAGGCTGGAAATACAGTATCTTAAGAAGAAAGTTAAAAGTCTAATGGTCATATGCAAGTAATGAAGATACCAAGAATAAGCAATTAATGTCTCCTAATTATAGATGATTACATATTTTGTGACTAATATTCAATTGGTGCTACAACCTGGTTCCAGCCTTGATTGCACCATTGACCCTTCTCCACTCCCATCTGCTGCCTCTACACTTCTATTAAGGTTCTTCAACACCATCCATCCATCTTAGAGGGTTCGTCCTACTTACTTTGTACCGTTTGACTCTAATATTAATCATTTCATTTTGTCATTTTATTGTTGGTGATTTATATAGTATTTTTAACTGTTAGACCTGTCATTATTAGGACTGTCACAGTGAGTTGGTTTAACTTTAGTTAGTGGTTCCAGCCTTGACTGCCCCAAAGACGCTTCTCCACTCCCTTCTGTTTGCTTCATCTGCACTTCTCTGAAAATTCTTCAACACTATCGGTCCATCTTATAGGGGTTTGTCCCACTTACTTTATACCATCTGACTATTATATTAATCATTTCATTTATTTGTTTTATTGTTGGTGATTTAAATAGTATTTTAACTGTTAGACCTAGCATTATAAGCTTTCTGTCACACTGAGTTGGTTTAACTTTAGTTTATTATTGTTTATTAACTAAACCATATTAAAGAACCAGGAAAAATTTCAGGGCAGAATATAGTGGCAGTATGTTTCTCTGACATGCTAATACCCACCTACCATTATATTAATTGACGTTGAACCATGTACAAGTTGATCAAAGGTAATTCTGATCAACAACTTTTTTTCATATAGGAACAAAATTAAATACTTGGGTAGTGACATGGCCGTGGGGTCGACTCAGCCTCTAACAGAAATGAGCACCAGGAATATCTCCCTGGGGAGAAAAGGCAGCCGGTGTGTAGGGCTGACAAACTTACCACCTTCATGTCCCGACTGTGTTTAAATCTGAAAGCCTCAGCCTCCTGGAAAACTCAGGGCCTGTACAGGGATGGCTGTACGTTTACTTGGATAGTGACTCTTGAAGGTACACACACAATAAAAGATCTTTAAGAATTTTATCTTAACCCAGTACTTAGCTCAAATGTTAAATTCACTTATTTGGCATTTAGATTTAAAATTTATTTTTCTTACAGGGATTATTCTCTTGGCCACCACATTTAGACGGCTTCACCTTGTAATCAGGCAGTAGTATGGTCCTAAGCCTGAAGTAGTGTGGCTACAAGTGTGAAACCAACCATTCGCTTCAATCTGTTCTGAGGATGAAAATGCATGGAGCAATATCTCCAATCCCCCTGCACCCTCCTGTGCTGTTTAATTAATAACACACACTTCATCTTCAAATTAATCTCTTCATCAAAATGATGATTCAGCGAGTAGGACTTAAAAGTCACATGAGTGATAATGCAGATCCATTTCTCCTGTGTGAGGTTTGTAAGTGTGCTGATAATTGATGCTGCTGTTCTTATTGCTGTTATAATTACCACTGAGAGCATTCTTCCTTTCTGGTTGATTAAGACACAAGGTAGCAATACATGTGTCATTATTCTTGATTAGGTCAACACTACCACCCTTATATTGCACCAACTGCTCACGTATTTCAGCAATTGGAGTTTCTGGGCCATCATAATAATTTATAGATTTGTGTCGCATAGCTACTGCTGGCATATGGTTTCGACGGAAAAAATCGCCCAGTACGCTCCACATTGTTCTTACTTTCAGCACCTGCAGATGAAATGAAAATGCAGTGGTTGTAAGAATGTATGTAGTATATGTATTTTAGGCATACATATAAGAAGGAAGAAAGGAAGTGGAACTAAACAAAGATTAAAAAGAAAGAAAAATGCACATAAAAAATGAAGTGAAAAAGGTAAACAAAAAGACAGGAAAATAGGCAAAGCTGATTAGAAGTGGAAATAAAACTTGTATGGACACAAAAAAGCAGATGATACTCAACATTAGCAAATTGTATTTATTTTTGTAATTCATCGGGTACTTCTGTACTGTACCATAGTATTTCTGATGGTTCAAGCTGCTGAAAACTTCATGTGTTCTGACATGAGCACATGCTGTAATAAAATAAGATTTCTGTCTACCATTTAATTAATTAATCATGCAGTTGGATCTTAAATGTTTTTCATATTTTGAAGCTGAAGGAGCGTATATGTTCTGAAGTTTTTCCTTAACATCAAAGTGTCATTGATAACCTCTGTATTTTGAACTGCCACTGCACTTTGTCTCTTTGTCCACTTAATAATTGCAGCATAGCTGGCTTTATGTATTTACACAGGGACTATTTTGTATTGTGTCCCTGAGCATGGAAACATTATTATATAAACCTGCATCTGCTGGAAATACCTAGTCCATTTTTTCCTTGCAGTTGGGTAAATAAACTCTTGTCTAAAATTTCCTGATGGTGTGTTTCTGTCACATAGTGACATAGATTATTATAGCATTATGTATTTTTAACATACTTCCAGGATTTATTTTTCTGTGGTGTGTGGCAGCCATAGTGGGGTCTAGGCTGCCTCACTGTTGTTAACAGATCACACACCGTGTGGGACTCCTCTGAATGAGTTATCAGCTCATCACAGAGGTCCCAGGATTCATGTGCAAGTGAGATATTTAAGTGTCTTTATTTTCCTGGGTTTATACATCCGTATGAAGTGCTTTCTGGAGTAAAAGTAGACTGCTTTGACTGGGACCATGTATGTTACAAGAGCAAGCTATGTTAATGTGGAACACATACATTTATCTCATCCATTATTATTTATAACAGACATTTTTAATGTTTGTTTCTTGTAACATCTTCCTTGTACAGCATTGTTTGCAGATATATTACTGATTTCATGAAGATTGTTATTATATCAGGAAATAATGAAACATTGGTTGTTGATCACCATATGGGAAATTTAGATCAAACAAGATTTTTCTTTAGTAAGGTTGGATAGTTATTATATGATGTACCATCAGAGATGTTTTAGCCTAAGTCTGATGTTCATGTACACAACACTAAAGCATACTTTTGATTGTCTTCGTAGAAAATGTGACGTGCAGAAATTGTTAAAAAGTAAATCAGTCTACAGAAGAAGGTTTACGTAAGGTGTTGACCTCAGTTTGCAGAAGGAATAGATAATTTTTCACGTGGTACAGGATAGAGAGAGTGGGTCACTATGCAGGGAGCAAATTTATCAAAAGAAGCATGTAAGAAATGAAAAGGAACTGAGTAGCATATTATTACGCAAAACACATTTAGTGTATTGACTGGTGTTATTCAGTTACATTGTGAACTCACTTGTAAATTCTTCAAGTGGTATGTAAAATAGAAACACTACTGTTGCATGCATAATTATCGTCATACCTAAGCTGGAAAGCCCATGTGAGAGATCTCTGAATGAACTTAAGTTCAGAGGAGGACTTTGAGACACAGAAATTAAATAGCATATAGCCAGTGGTGAACTTTGGGATGGACCATATTGAACCTTTCACGTCACACTAGGATTTCTTTAAATTTCAGATTCTGAGGGAAGGTTTTATCACATATTTGTGTATTTGTAGTTAGCTGGTTGGATGAGTAGGGAATTGATAACAGGTACAGGAAATTGGAAACAGTTTTGTTTTTATGTAATACAGGTAAATGTTGATAAAATGGGAGCACGATTAACCAGAAACCATCTTCCCCCCATCAGCACCATGTGTTGAAGAAAGTGTTTACTGACAAGATTTTGTGTGACCTCTTGATATTTCACCATACAGGTTTTTTCCGTGTAACTCCAGTGTAGTCATACATGTGGAAAAAGAAAATCCTTGGACATTTGTGTCAATTTTTACAGAATTCAGCATGGTCTTGACACATCCTACATTTTTAGAAGCTGCAGAGTTTCCAAGGAGTGATGGTTGTCTGTTCGTTTATGCCAAGCCAGTTGGGAACTTACAGAACACATTCCCACAAAATGTGTTTGCAGTGTGTAGTACAGGCACTGCAAATATTCTTGAGTATTGAAACTTCTACTTTCCACAAGGACCTTACTATGTAAACAAGTGTTCACAAAAATACTCTGCATATTCAGACATTAATGTGTAAATAAAGTAACTTTTGGCCTTAGTGTGGATTGTTCCCAAACAAAGGAAATCCTTAAATCATTTACCCTAATCATCAAATTTGCCCACTTGTGGTGTCCTTCATCCACTTATTTTTAGGGTTCCCATATTGTTGTTATACAAGTTAGTAATTGAGAAGGGTTTGATGCTGAATTCCTGAAGAATACTTGAAGACGGTAATGCTGTAAGGATGTATACAGAGGACTGGAAAATTGTGAACTGTGTTACAGTTTGTTGCGATTTTTATCGGTCAGCAGGATGTTAAGTTTTGCCACTGGCTGTCACAATTAAATAAAAGTAATTGGGAAGGAATGCACTGACATAAAAGATATATTATAGGAAGATAAGTGTTAATTAATATATGCCTGTTGAGCTGTAAAAAAAGTGTAGATATTCATTCCCAAAGAAATTTTGTTCTTGGAAATTTAGTTGGTGTAAGACCTAGAAAACCCAAATAATTAAACTGTGATTTTTACTGTGAAGGACCTTTGGAATTCTGAAGAGTCTAAATAAGAGTGTGTTGGTACAGAGTAAGACATCTTTAAACCTTAAACAAGTTACTTAAATATAATCTTCGTTGTTGAGTATGTGATTTCCCCACCATAGTTTCTGATGCATTTTGTGGTTTGGTTTCCATTCTGAGAATATGGAAAGGGATCATATAGTAACTGTAACCAAGGATTTGGATTTCTAATCTCAGTTTTAAGGGGAAAGAGATTGAGATAATTTTAAACAGTTATTTAATATTTCCTTATCAGAGAAATGGGAGAAATATAGGTGCAACTTTTGTTCCATAAACATTATAAATTTCATATGCTGGAGGAATCTGTTGTCCACTGACTCATATTTTAGCATGGTTACTGAAATAACCAGTTCAGCTGTGTGAAGTTATATGCATATGGGGCAGCAAGTAGGAGTTCATCCAAGGAAGGAAGCACATGTTCTGAGCTGCACATAAATCTTATTTTTCCATTGAGGGTATTATTATTATTATTATTATTATCATCATCATCATCATCATCATTATCAACCATAAAAAATTTTCAAGTTAAAAAAGCCTGTCAGCTTCTTGATGATAGAAGCTGAGTTTATTTTATTTTTCAGTTAGTTATCCTTAAAACAGATTGATTAACTCAGAGCCCCGTTTGAATTGTCATTTATAAATAACCACATTTCTAAAAGTGGCAAGAAGATGAATTAGCTGCACCTTGACCATCATGTCCTTGTATTGTTGTCCCTCATCCAGTGTGGCAAGTTCTAACCACTGTGACAGTTCAAGGAGTGTATCCTGAAATAGTGCTGTCAGTAGGCATCATACCTTACGAAAATAATGTCATTGCAGATAGGGTACTAACAAAATATATGCGTTTGTTGAACACTCCTTTCTGAAAGATTCTGTGATTTAACAAGACAGCAGTGAAAAATTGTAACTAGATATGCATGCGTTTTCTGGCTTAGTTTATTTATTTATTTTCAAATTGTTTCAAAGCCAAAGGTTGTGTGTAGCAGGAAGTGACAGACCACTTTGAGAAGAAACTGGAGAGCCAAATAAGCAATATTTTACACCAGGACTTAGTAAATGTGCCAAATGGGAGATTCTGTAGCTCTACTTGTAATTGCATGTCCTGCCAAAGTATGAACCCATGGCCTGAGGATGTGCACCAGCCCTTATGATGATTTATTTTATACCCATGAGTCACTGGGGGGAGGGGGAGTTGAAGAGACCGCAAATCTTAGGAGTATTTTTCAAGTGAACATTTTATTACCCAGAGATTAATTTCTCCTTCTTGAATCTAGGTCCCTTATTTAGATTTTTGTTATATTTTTCTGTACTTCTGAGGTGAGTTTTTTAACAGCCTAGTCTGCCTGCTACTGTCTGACTCTTATTAAGTCTTAAGTCAGTTTATTCAGTTTTCTTTTAGGTCCGTACATTTTCTTAGAACTAATCAATATGTGTAATGTTATTGTCTAGCCCAAACAGAAAACGAGTTTATCGCAGTCCTTTACACTAGCCACAATTAAATTAGGTCTACACTAGCAAAATAGTAGTTCTAATGATGTATAGGGTTTTCACAGTGGTCAGCATTAATATTTGAGACTCGCAGATCATGATGCCATGCCAGGGTACCTTCGGTACCAGTCAGGGTGTTGGTAACTACCTATTATACTATGTCATAATCCAGAAAATTAGCCAGTTGTTCAGTGTAGCCCAAATTTGTTTTGCCATTCAGTTTTAATAACTCTTCCTTGCAGACCAACACTGTATGTGCAACAGAGTGCTTTAGACAGTATCAGTTATTCTCCTAGTCAAGACAGCCTGCATTCTGTGGAGCCCTAAGTATTGTGTTGACAAGAGTTCAAATATAATTTTTTATCAGTCACAAGTGTTTAGTACAAGGATTATTTCTGACAGTGGGAAAGATATATTATCACTCGTGCAACAGCAGTTGGCTGTAGCCCACACAATTTGTCAAACTGAGATTCCTGCATTACAAAATAGTTGGGTTACATACTCACTTTCTGTAAAAATGTTGTGTCCACACACAAAAAAAAAGCTTCTCCTTATAATTTCATAAACACCTAACAGGCTTAATTATTGATGTATTAATGATCTGTCTTTCTTTCTTTCTTCC